>WOR8_10002706_pt1 | contig 31749 bp, 32 predicted proteins | sample DeeMarSeWOR38_10_FD_19890 | JGI IMG/M metagenome (IMG submission 19890) | reverse complement strand
CAACATATTACCAATTATGTAATGCGTATCGTCTAGGTATACATACTCGAGTGAAAGAGCATAAATATCGGCCGTGTTGCCAAAGGTATCAAAATCGGCAATTTCTAAGGTAGCTGATGATGATCCCGTACCCGAGTCACTATCATAAGTAAACGTAGAAGATATCGGCTGCTGGTCCATTACCACACCGGAATTGTCGAGCAAGGTGTATTGGCCAGTAAAATATATTTCGAACACTGAAGCTGATACGGTAGGTGTAATGCTAATTGCACATAATAAGGCACATAACGCACCTAACAGGTGTATTTTTTTCATGGCAGGATCTCCGTAAATCCAATTTTTTAGTTAGTCAGCCAGAACTTTATTCTTCATTCTTGGCCGCAAGACGTACTCTATCAGGCGAAGATATTTATAACCAAACGCTAATGGTTACGTAGAAATACGTACGATTCAGCAATCGGGTTTGAATGTCCATTTTCAGGACATTTTCCCCCTTTAGATTCAGCCGGTTAATGTCCGGGATGAACGTAACTAGTCATTTAGCATTCGCTGATTTATATCTCAGATATTCTCTGACAGACTCCCCCTAGCCCTTATGCCAAACTCCCCGGCATGGATGGGAATGAAGAACTGCTGAAGCAGCTCTTGCTGGGCATGTCACCATGAGGCCCGCCGCCGGATGCAGCGGTTTATCGGGCTGGTGGCTGAGAGGGATGACTTCGCCCTGGCTATCATCCAGCGGATAGAGTCGGGTAGGTTGTCACCAACAGATACGCTCGATGACTGCCTGGGGGCGAGGTGCTGAGAGGGTAGTTACACTGACTCAGGCTTATCCGAGCCGTTCGGCTTTACCTACGTCATTGAGGAATTTGACCTGGATATTATTTATACGGCGATCTGGCAGTACCCGCCGATCTTCCATAATCCTGCCAAGCACCGTTAGGAGAGGGAATGGTGGTGTGATCGTTGATACACGACGATCTTTAGTGCGCCTTTGCATGATGCTCTCCCCCAAATGATTGTTCATTTTCTTGTTGGCCGTACATTATCAAAGGTGCAGCCCTTGTAAAATAGGGAATTTCCGGAGCCGACATGTTCCCGGACGTATGACATCTGGACGGTTGCGACTTGGGTTAGTTAGTCCGCGTTGCTTGCGCGACCCAGAAATACGGCTTTGATGCTATTCAGGCGGCGGTCAGGCTGTCTGCGTCGGTCATCCACAATCCGGCCTGAAGTTGTTAATAGTGGAAACTGTGCCGCAGCAGTAAATTTGCGGCGTTCCTTTTTACGTCGTTCCATTTGTTGAGTTCTTCCTGAGGTCTGTGTAATTTGCGGCACCTTACCAAAGCCGTGGTTAATACGGAATCTGAAATTGCTCATTCTGAAGCGCTATATCCGCAGCATGGAGCATTGGTAGAAATCTGAGAATAGAGGGGTATTCCACTATCTAATTTCGTTCTCTTCTGAGGGCTTACATGTTAAATTTCCCCGTTAATCTGCGGGATACCTGTCAAGGGGAAATCCGTTATTGATAATGTAACTATCTGTTTTCCTTTGATGTAAAAGGACTCTCATGAAGTTTTCACTACCTGGTTTCAGAAAATCCGCATCGACGGAAGAGCTGGCAGACGAGGGCGGCAAGGCGCAGCCCGTGTTGTCTGCCCTCACTCCGGCGCTGAACGTCAAGCCTGTTAGCCTCAGCCGGACCCGCCTGAAGCTGCTGGGCGCTGCAGTCGTGCTGATGCTGCTGCTGGCGCTGTTCGTGTTTCAGGTGATGTCGTTCTATATCAGCCGTGCCATGGACCAGGAGGTCCGCATGACCGTTGATCAGGTCGCGGCGCGGGCCGGGACGCTGGTGAAATTTTACAGCTCCAACATGAGCCTGCTGGCCAGGGACCCGGAAATCGCGCGGTTGCTGATGGCCGGCGACCCCGCTGCGCTGCAGCACAAGGAGCAGTCGCTGACCTACCTGTTTCCCACGGCGATCAATGTCCGGCTGTTGCCTCCGGGGATGGCGGACGTCGACCTTGAGGCGTCGCCGCCGCTTGGCTATGCGGCGCTGGCGCAGATGCGCGAAGCGGAGGGCAGCCAGCAGCCGCCGCCGGCAGAGGTCCACCTTTACAACACACCCCAGCAGCACATCAATATCGTACGCCGCGTGTCGGACCCGGCGGGCAGCGGTACGGTCGGCCACCTGATGCTGTCGCTGTCCGGCGATACCCTGGATGGCCTGCTCGACGGTGTGCAGTACCTCAACGGTTACATGGAACTGCAGCAGGCGGGGGGCAAGGGTGCGCCGGTCCCGGTAGCTACCGCGGGCGATGCCGCCTACCGCACCGGCGAGCCGGATGCCGTGCAGGCAATCAGCGGCAGTCGCTGGCAGGCCGCCTTCTGGTCCGGGGAAAGCAGCACCGCCTACCTGGCCATGATCAGCCTGTGGGTGATCGGGGGTAGCGCGTTACTGGCAGCACTGATGGTGCTCTACACGCTGGCGCTGTTCAGGCGCCTTGGTCGTGGCGTCAGGCAGGACCAGGTCAGTCTGGTCACCCTGATGAAGGATGCCCGCAACAACCAGCTGCAGCGGGATTACCCGGCCGGTCTCGTGGAGATGCAGGACACCCTCGATTTCATGATCCGGCTGGCCGGTACCGGCAATGCCAGGCCGGCGCCCGTGACCGAGCGCGAGCAGGACGAGGAATACAACAACAGTGATGCGGAGACAGAGTCCGCGGCAGACGAGTTCACGTCGCGCTATGACACCCCGCGCGCTGACAACCTCATTGTGGAAGAAGATCCCCTGGATATTGCGGATGCCGGGGACAATGTCGTGATCGACCCGTCCATCTTCCGCGCCTATGATATTCGCGGCGTGGTCGGCAAGACGCTGACCACTGCCGCCGTCAGGCAGATTGGCCGCGCGATCGGCAGCGAGGCAATCCAGCGGGGCCGCAACACCGTCGTGGTCGGCCGCGATGGCCGCCTGTCGGGTCCGGAACTGGTCGATGCGCTGGTTGCCGGCCTGAACGCCACCGGTTGTGATGTAAAGGACATCGGTGTGGTACCCACGCCGGTGCTTTACTTCGCCGCACACTACCTGGATACCCAGACCGGCGTGGTCGTTACCGGCAGCCATAACCCGCCGGACTATAATGGCCTGAAGATTGTAATCGATGGCGAAACCCTGTCTGGCGATTCCATCCAGCAGCTGCGCGAGCGTATCGATGAGGATAACCTGATCTCAGGGCAGGGCTCAGTCGAGAGCATTAACGTCGTGCCCGACTATATCGAGCGCATACGCAGTGATGTGCACCTCGGTCGGCCGCTGAAGGTGGTGGTGGATTGCGGTAACGGCGTGGCCGGCGCCGTGGCGCCGCAGTTGCTCAGGGAGCTGGGCTGCGAGGTGTCAGAGCTGTTCTGTGATGTTGACGGCAATTTTCCGAACCACCACCCTGACCCCAGCAAGGTGGACAATCTGAAGGACCTGATCGCCGCGGTGCAGAAGCAGCAGGCCGATGTCGGGCTGGCCTTCGACGGTGACGGCGACCGTCTCGGCGTGGTCACCACGCAGGGCAGTATTGTCTGGCCCGACCGGGTGCTGATGCTGTTTATCGCCGATATCCTCGGGCGTAACCCGGGTGGCCTGATCATCTACGACGTAAAGTGTTCACGCCACCTGGACGGGATCATCCGCGAGCATGGCGGAGAGCCGCTGATGTGGAAAACCGGCCACTCCTTCATCAAGGAGAAAATCAGGGAGAGCGGTGCCCTGCTGGCCGGCGAGATGAGCGGTCATATCTTTTTCAAGGAACGCTGGTACGGGTTTGACGATGGCCTGTACTCCGCGGCACGGCTGCTCGAGGTGCTAGGCAATGATGCGCGCCCGGCCTCCGAGGTATTCGCCAGCCTGCCGGACAGCGTCAATACGCCGGAGCTCAATATCGCCATGCAGGAAGGCGAGCCGCTGAAGTTCATGGACCGCCTGCTGGCCAGCGCGCACTTCGAGGATGCGCGGGTGTCGACCATCGACGGTCTGCGCGCGGACTTCCCGGACGGCTGGGGCCTGGTGCGTGCTTCCAATACCACGCCGGTGCTTGTGCTGCGCTTCGAGGCGGATGACGAGGCCGCCCTGTCACGTATCATGGGCGAGTTTCGCCGCGTGATGCAGCAGGTCGACGCTGACCTGTCACTGCCGTTCTAGCCGGAGCTTCTCCGGGCGGGCACCGCAACAGCAATCATTTGCCATAGAAACTGACCATGTCTCTGACCAACGAATCTGCCAGAAATGTCGCCCATGTCCTGACCGAGGCGATGCCGTATATTCGCCGTTTCCGCGGTAAAACCGTTGTCATCAAGTACGGCGGCAATGCCATGGTGGATGAGGCCCTGAAAAGCGGCTTTGCGCGTGATGTCGTGCTGATGAAGCTGGTTGGCATCAACCCGGTCGTGGTGCATGGCGGCGGACCCCAGATCGGCAGTCTGCTGGAAAAGATCGGCAAGGAGAGCCACTTTGTCGAGGGTATGCGGGTCACCGACAGCGAGACCATGGACGTCGTCGAGATGGTGCTGGGCGGACTGGTCAACAAGGAAATCGTCAGCCTGATCACCCGCCATGGCGGCCGCGCCGTGGGCCTGACGGGCAAGGATGGCGACCTGATCCGGGCACGCAAGCTGACCATCCGGCGTGACGCGCCCGAACTGGAGGCGCCCGAGATCATCGACATCGGCCATGTCGGCGAGGTTGCCAGCATCGATGCCGACGTCGTGCACATGCTGGTCGGCGGCGACTTCATTCCGGTGATCGCGCCCATTGGCGTGGGCGAGGACGGGCGCTCCTACAATATCAATGCCGACCTGGTAGCCGGCCGCATGGCCGAGGTGCTGGCGGCCGAGAAGCTGATCCTGCTGACCAATGCGCCCGGTCTGCTGAACAGGCAGGGCGAGTTGCTGACCGGTCTGGATTCGCATGATGTTGACCGGCTGATCGCTGACGGCACGATTCACGGCGGCATGCTGCCGAAGATCGGCTGTGCGCTGTCTGCGGTCAACAGCGGTGTGAATGCCGCGCATATCATCGACGGCCGCGTCGAGCATGCGGTTCTGGTGGAGCTGTTTACCGATGAAGGGGTTGGTACGCTGATACGTGCCTGAACGGGCAGCGCACGCTGCCGGTCAGTTGTTTTCGATCAGTTCGCGGTAGCGCGCGATATCGGCATCGAACTTGGCGGCAATGCTTTCCCGCTCGACTTCCTTCTGGCGGACGAATTCCCGATTCTCCGTGATGAGTTCACGTGCCGATTTGATCTGATCCTGCAACACGCCCGGTACCGGCTTGCCGCTGCGTTCGAATTCGGCGGCCTCGGCGGCGTATTCGCGCAACCGCGTTTCGGTCGACTCGATGCGACTGTTGGTCAGCTGGATGAGCGCATCGACGGAGGCGAGCTTGCCGTCGCGTGCCAGCAGCATGTCCTCCTCGCTGGAGTAGGTAGCCAGCAGACTGCGATCATGCACCGCGTCCTTTTCTGCCTGCTTGCGCTTCTCTTCCTCGATAGCGGCCAGCCGTGCGGCCTCCGCCTTTTCTTCCGGGGTCATGGCCCGTTCGTAGACCTTGACCGTGCGGCCGCGTTCGTCGTATTCCCGGCGCTCCTGTTTCGACTGTTGCGGGGGGACGCGATCGCTGTAGTGGGTCTTGCCATCCTCATCGACCCACTTGAACATCCGTTCTGCCTGGGCCGGGGATATCGCCAGCAGGGCGGGCAGCAGCAGCGAAATGCCGATATGATGCATAAATGATTTCATGGTGCAGTAATTACCTCGTGACTTACTCCGTCGTTTGTTCCACTTCCGGGGCGAAGTATATCCCGTTTCCGGCGTATTCCGGACCGTAATGTGGACGGCCTGGAACACGTCACTCTGTTCGCCGTGTCGCTGGTGGCCAACCTGTTTTCGGCCTTTTCCGGCGGTGGTGCCGGCCTGATCCAGCTGCCGGTGCTGATCTTTCTCGGCCTGCCGTTCGCGATCGCACTGGCGACGCACAAGGTGGCCAGTGTTGCTCTGGGTATCGGCGCCACCGTCCGTCACTTGAAGGAGGGCGGGCTGGAACGCCATCTCGTCATCCGGATCCTGGCATTCGGCCTGCCGGGCGTGGTGCTCGGTGCCAACGTCATCCTGCATGTCCCGGAGCGCTCGGCGGAGATCGCGCTGGGTCTGCTCACGGCGGGGCTGGGCATCTATTCATGGCTGAATCCGGGGCTGGGCCAGGAACTGAGGCAGGTGAACCGGGACCAGCGCGGCGTCATGATAGGCGGCATGGTGCTGTTCGGTATCGGTGCCCTGAACGGTTCCCTGACGTCCGGCACCGGGCTGTTTGTCACCATCTGGCTGGTGCGCTGGTTCGGCCTCGATTATCGCCGTGCGATTGCCTATACGCTGATTCTGGTTGGTGTTTTCTGGAACGGGGCAGGCGCGCTGACCCTCGGTATCCTGGGCGAGATCCGCTGGGCATGGCTGCCCGCGCTGCTGCTGGGTTCGCTGCTGGGCGGTTACCTCGGGGCGCACCTTGCGATCCGCTCCGGCAACCGCTGGATCAAGCGGGCGTTTGAAGTGGTTACGCTGCTGGTGGGAATGAAGCTGATAATCGGTCATGGCTGAGTGTTGCTGCGGGCAGGGGGAATGCAGTGGCGATGCATCCTTCGGGGCCCTGGTCGGTGGAGTTGATGCAGGCTCGACTTCAAATGAAAGTGCTATTCTAGTCGCTGCCACGTGAAAAACCGCTGCATCTCATGCAAACAAAGTCCGCCATACTGCTCGTGCACTGCCCTGACCGCGAAGGCATCGTGCTGGCGGTAACCGGTTTCATATCGGGTAACAGGGGTAACATCCTGTATCTTGACCAGCATGTCGATTACGAAAAAGGCCAGTTCTTCATGCGCGTGGAGTGGGACCTTGCCCGGTTTTCGGTTGCGGAGGAACGGATAGGCGAACAATTCCGGCAGCAGGTGGCTGCAGGCTTCGATATGCGCTGGCAACTGTATTTCTCCGGTGAACGGCCCCGGATGGCGCTGTTTGTGTCAAGGCTGCCGCACTGCTTTTATGACATCCTGGCGCGTTACGAGTCGCGCGAATGGCGGATCGAACTGCCGCTGATTATCAGTAACCACCGGGATATGCAGGGGGTGGCCGACCGGCATGGCATTGAATACTGTTATCTGCCGGTTAACAGCGATAACAGGCAGGAGCAGGAGGCCAGGCAGCTTGAGCTGCTGCAACAGCACAACATCGATTTTATTGTGCTGGCGCGCTATATGCAGATACTGAGCGGGAAGTTTGTCAGTCAGTATCCGCAGGGCATTATCAATATCCATCATTCCTTCCTGCCGGCATTCCCGGGGCGGCGTCCCTACCATTCAGCCTATGCGCGCGGGGTCAAGGTTATCGGTGCAACCAGTCATTACGTGACCGAGGAGCTGGATGCGGGTCCGATCATTGAGCAGGATGTGGTGCATATCAGCCACAAGGACACAGTTGAAGACATGGTTCGCAAGGGACGGGACCTGGAGAAGGTCGTGCTTGCCCGCGCGATCTGGCACCAGATAAAACACAACATCCTTGTCTGCGATAACCGCACCATCATTTTTGACTAGCCGGAGACAGTGCCCGCGATTGCTCCCCCTGGTCCCGGCCTGAGTAGCGGAATGATCTACACCCCGTAGGCGCTGCGGTAGGCCTCTATCCTGGCAACTGCCTCATCCTGGCCGGGTTGTTCGCGCAGGTAATCAAGCAGGTCTGCCAGCGTGACGATGCTGGCAACGCGGATGCCGTAGGTCTGTTCGACTTCCTGAATCGCCGACTGCCGGCCAGTGCCGCGCTCCTGCCGGTCGAGAGCGATCACCACGCCGGCGAGGGTGGCGCCGGCGGCCTGGATGATGTCGACGGATTCACGGATGGCGGTGCCGGCGGTGATGACATCGTCGATAACCAGTATCCTGCCCTTGAGTCCGGCACCCACCAGGTTGCCGCCCTCGCCGTGGTCCTTGGCCTCCTTGCGATTGAAACACCAGGGGACGTTGCTGCCGTGGTGGTCCGCCAGCGCGATGCTGGCAGCGGCGGCCAGCGGGATACCCTTGTAGGCCGGGCCGAACAGGACATCGAAACGGATATCGCTGGCGCTGATGGCCTCGGCATAGAAGCGACCCAGCCGTGCAAGATGCTCGCCGGTGTTGAACAGCCCGGCGTTGAAAAAATAGGGGCTGGAGCGCCCGGATTTCAGTGTGAAGTCGCCAAAGCGCAGGACGCCGGCGCTGATGGCAAAGTCGATGAATTCGTGCTGGTAGGATTTCATTGGATTCGGCTTATACGGCTGGCGATGGCCGGGTATCATACACGCCGGGTAGGGACAGGGAAAAACATGCGTATCATTACAGTCAACGTCAACGGTATACGCGCCGCCGCGAAGAAGGGATTTTTTCAGTGGATGGTGCGTCAGCAGGCAGACGTGGTCTGCATCCAGGAAACCAAGGCACAGGTCCACCAGCTGGAGGACAAGGTGTTCCGGCCGCGCGGCTGGCATGTCTATTTCCACGACGCCGAAAAGAAGGGCTACAGTGGCGTGGCAATCTACAGCAAGCCCAGGCCCGACAAAGTCATAACCGGGCTCGGCTGGCCGGACATGGATGCCGAAGGGCGCTATATCGAGGCACGCTACGGTCCCCTGAGTATCGTATCGCTCTACCTGCCGTCGGGCTCATCCAGCGAGCAACGCCAGGCCGTCAAGTTCAGCTTCCTCGATCGCTTCATGCCGTGGCTGCGAAAGCAGCGGCTGAAACGACGCGAATTCATTCTCTGCGGCGACTGGAATATTGCCCACCGGCAGATCGACCTGAAGAACTGGCGCGGTAACCAGAAAAACTCGGGATTCCTGCCTGAGGAGCGCGCCTGGATGGATGAACTGTTCGGGCCGGCCGGCTTTGTCGATACCTTCCGGGTGGTGAACGCGGAGCCGGAGCAGTACACCTGGTGGTCGAACCGGGGCCAGGCCTGGGCGAAGAACGTTGGCTGGCGCATCGATTACCAGGTGGCCACGCCGGGGATCGGCGAGCGGGTAAGGGCAGCGCGCATCTACAGGGACAAGCGCTTCTCTGACCATGCGCCACTCATCATGGACTACGATTACGAAATGTAGTCTGCATGCTGACGGTTACTGGTTTTCCTCTGGTGTGTATCCCGGGTTCGGCATTTCCGAGAGCAGTGTCAGCCGGTCTTCCAGGCTGATATTGCCCAGACGCCGGTCGGGCATATTGCGCCGGTCTCTGATAACGGTGACACCGTTGCTGTCGATGAACGGGAATGAAACCTCAAGCCCCCATCGACGCTGTCCTCTGGAGCGTTTTTCCATCGTTTTTATCTCCCCACACCAGACAGGCTAGTCGATGATCGCGGGGTTGGCCACCGTCGCAACGCGGACCGCGGCCCGTCAGGACACGGCGCGAGGCGGGAGGTGGATAAAATAATTAATTAAATCAGTGTGATATGTATTTCTGGCCGGGTGGTGCGCGGTGGAATCGGTAACCATTTCATATCGCTGCGCCGTCCGGGGAGGATGGCCTAGCCGGTCTCCGCCTGTGTCGCGACGGGGTGTCTCAGAAGATAGGCCACCAGCAGGATCGCCGGGACGCCAAGCAGGCCGGCGTAGAGGAAAAAGCTGGCATAACCCGCGCTGTCCACGACCATGCCGGCAAAGCCGCCGATAAATTTTGCCGGCAGGGTCATCAGTGAACTGAACAGGGCGTACTGGGTGGCCGTGTAGCTGCTGCTGGTCAGGCTCGACAGCCAGGCAATAAAGGCCGAGGTGGCGAAGCCGCCGCTGAGGTTGTCGGCACTCACCACCACGGCCAGCGTGGCCAGTCGTGGTTCGCTGACGGCCAGCCAGACGAACAGCAGGTTGGTCGAGGCAACCAGGATCGCGCCGGCCAGCAGCGGCGGCAGGATGCCGTAGCGGGCCACAAGGAGCCCGCCCAGGGCGGCACCGGCGATGGTCATGAAAAAACCGAACACCTTGGTGACGTTGGCGATTTCGTCCAGACCGAAGCCGAGATCGATGTAGAAGGGGTTCGCCATCACGCCCATGGTGATGTCGCTCAGCTTGTAGCAGCCGACCAGCAGCAGGATGAGTACGGCCATGCTGCCACTGCGCTGAAAAAATTCCACGAACGGGCTGACCACGGCATCCGAGAGCCAGGCAACCAGGCGGGCGAGGGGGCTGCTTCTGCCCTGGACGCCGACCGTCTGTTCCAGTCGCGCCTCGATCTCGCTGGCACGCCGGTCGGGACGATGCTGTGGCTCGCGAATGACCAGTGTGGTCAGCATGCCGATTGCCATCAGGCCGGCCATGGACAGATAGGTCATGGTCCATGAAGTGAGGTTGGCCAGATGCAGTGCGCCGGCACCGGCGGTCAGCAGGGCCAGGCGGTAGCCGAGGACGTAGGAGGCTGCCATGGCGCCCTGCAGGTCCCGGTCGACGGCTTCGATGCGGTAGGCGTCGATGGTGATGTCCTGAGTGGCCGAGCCAAAGGCAACCAGCAGGGCAAACAGGGCCAGTTGCGTCAGGTTGAGTCCCGGGTCGGTCAGCGCCATGCCGCACAGGCCGATGGCGATGCCCAGCTGGGCGACAAGCATCCAGCTGCGCCGCTTGCCGAAGACCCGGGTAAGCAGCGGCAGCGGCAGGCGGTCGACCACCGGTGCCCAGAAGAACTTGATGGAATAGGTGATGCCGATCCAGCTGAAGAAGCCAATCGTGGTGCGGTCGACCCCGGACTTGGTCAGCCAGGCCGAGAGGGTGGTGAATACCAGCAGGAACGGCAGGCCGGCCGCGAAACCGAGAAACACCATCCCGACCACGCGCGGGCGGGTGTAAACGGAAAGCGCGCTACGCCAGTCGTGCGCCGGCGTGTTGTCAGCACCCATTGGGGGGTGCGGGGTGGCGAGCGGATAATGCCGTAAACAATCTGTAATTTGCGTAGGTTAACTGCATTTAATGAATTATGCGTTCTTTTAACCTGCTTTTGCGTGCTTTGCCATCGCCTCGCTGCAGGCAAGGTGCAGGGCGGCAGGGCATCTCAGCGCGTGTAGAAATCCTGGCTGAATTCGACCTGCATGGTGTCTGGCGTGCCCTGCGGCCGGACCCGCACGTCGAATCGCACGGTTTCCTCGTGGGTGACGCCGAATTCACCGATGTAGTAGATGGCATTGCCCTCGCGCACTTCCCGTACCGGGATGCGCCGGTACTGACCGGCCAGGTTGGTGCCGGCTACCTCGACAAAGGCATGTACCGGCTGACCGGGACTGCCCAGCACCTTGCGCAGCACCGTGATATTGATCATGCCGCGATTCTTGCTGCGGGTAATGCGGTACTCGCGCGCCACCCGGGCAGGCAGCTGGTCGGTGGCCAGGGCATTGAAATGGACGACGTACTGGCCGAAGTCCTTTGAATTCTCGGCGTGGCTGCTGAGCGTGGTCATCCCCAGCAGGCAGCCGAGCAGCATGGAAACAAAAGGCCGTGTCAGTTTCATGTTGTTCTCCTGTTGTTGTTCCTCGGTTGCTGATTATAGCCAGAGCCCCGTCTGTAAATCACGGTACTCATGTGCGCGCAGTCGACCGGGCCATGCGCCGGGTCAGCGGGGTGGCTCGATCCCGTCGGGCAGCGTCCTCGGCTCATGTATGCGGACGCGCTTCTGGCGGCTGCCCGGTCCCGACAGCAGTTCCACCTGGCGGCGCGGCACATCGAACAGCGAGGCGAGGAATGTCAGCAGGCGGGTATTGGCCCTGTCATCGGCGGGTGGTGCGCTGATGCGGATTTTCAGGCGGTCGCCATGGCAGCCGTCGAGCCTGTCATGCGAGGCGCCGGGCTGGACGTGGAGTGCAAGCACGAGGTCCCTCCCCTGCCACTGGTACCAGTCCGGCATGGCCGCGGCTTCAGGCCAGCAGCGGCAGGATCAGCATCTTCAGTACCTGCAGGCCGATGAGCGCAAACAGCGGTGACAGGTCAATCCCGGAGATCGGCGGCAGCAGTTGCCGGAGAGGGTTCAGCAGCGGACCGGTCAGGCTGTTCAGCAGGCCCGTAACGGGGTTGTACGTGCCGGGATTCACCCAGCTGACGATAACCTGCACGATGATCGCTACCATATAGATGTTGAGCAGGAGTGCGATCAGTTCGGCAACCGTGGCCAGCAGCAGTGCCGGCACGGGAAAGCCGTTGCCGCGCAGCATGACGATCAGGGTGAGTGACAGGAACTGCAGGACCAGCATAAGCACCATGGCCGAGGTGTCGAACTTGCCGACACTGGGCAGTACCTTGCGCAGCGGCACCAGCAGGGGATTGGTGATGCGCACCAGGAACTGGCTGACCGGATTGTAGAAATCGGCGCGCACTGCACCCAGCAGAAAGCGCAGCATGACGGCCAGGATATACAGGCCGAACAGGGTGCTGATGATGAATTCCAGCGGGTTGGTCAGGTAACCGTTGCCCATATCTCAGGCGGCATTTCCGTCAAACTCGTCGGCAAGTTCGCGGGAGCGTCCGGCAGCGGCCTGCAGTGCCTTGAGTGCCATGGCCTGCAGGCCCTCCTCCGTGAATACCTCGATGGCGCGCTCCGTTGTGCCGCCCGGTGATGTGACCTGGCGCCTCAGGGTGGCGGCATCTTCACGGCTTTCCAGTGCCATCTTCGCTGCACCGAATGCCGTTTGCAGTGTCAGCAGGCGCGCGGTATCGGGTGACAGCCCCAGTTCGGTGCCGGCGGCCTGCAATGCCTCCATGAACAGAAAGAAATATGCAGGTCCGCTGCCGGACAGGGCGGTCACGGCGTCCATCTGTGCCTCGTCATCCACCCATAGCGCCAGTCCCACGGCGCGCAGCACGGATTCGGCAAGACTGCGCTGTTCCTCGCTGACGCGGGCGTTGGCGTACAGGGCGGTGGCGCCGCTTTGCACCATGGCGGGGGTGTTCGGCATGCAGCGTACAATCGCCGCGCCTTCCCCCAGCCAGTTGCGCAGGGTGGTTTCACGTATGCCGGCGGCGATGGATATCACGACAGGCTGATGCTGCCGGATGGCCGGTGCGATCTGCCCGACCACCTCGTGGAGGATCTGGGGTTTGACGGCAAGGATCACGGCATCGGCGCTGGCGACAGCCTCGCTGTTGTCACGGGTCGTGATGACAGCGAAACGTTCCGCGAGCTGCGAAATTCTTGCCGGGTCGGGGTCGGCTACCTGGATACGGCCGGGGCTCCAGCCGTCGGCAATCAGGCCGCCGATCAAACTACCCGCCATGTTACCGCCGCCGATAAATGCGAGTGTGGAGTCAGTCATGGATTTGACAATACAGGATGGATGCGTCGCCCGACAAGTATGCCGCTGCGGCCCGGTTCCGCTTGCTAAATCGGCACAATGCGGCATACTCCGGTCGGGTGAGCGTCATTAGAGGGGGTGGCAGCGAGCAATGTTCTTGCCAGGGGTGTTCCCGGTTCCGTTCCCACGCCGGCCGGCGTGTGCAAATGCCAGTGTCATGGCGCATTTCAAGTATCCAGTTTCGTTGTCGATACATTTGTGACCAGTAGAAAACCTGAGGGAGCAGCATGGATATAGCTGAGTTATTGACCTTTAGTGTAAAGAACGGTGCATCGGACCTGCACTTGTCCGCCGGAATGCCGCCGATGATCCGGGTGGATGGTGATATGCGCAAGGTCAACGTCCCGTCGCTCGACCACAAGACCGTGCACGGGCTTGTCTATGACATCATGAGCGACAAGCAGCGCAAGGACTACGAGGAATTTCTCGAGACCGACTTCTCCTTCGAGATACCGGACCTCGCCCGATTCCGTGTCAACGCCTTCAATCACAACCGGGGCGCCGGCGCGGTATTCCGTACCATTCCCTCTGAAATCCTCACCCTGGAGGATCTCGGCACGCCGCCGATTTTCAAGAATATCTCCGATAATCCCCGAGGTCTGGTGCTGGTGACGGGGCCGACCGGTTCCGGCAAGTCCACCACGCTGGCCGCGATGATGGACTACCTGAACAACAAGTCCTATGCGCATATCCTGACCATCGAGGATCCGATCGAGTTCGTGCACGAGAGCAAGAAATGTCTCGTCAACCAGCGTGAGGTACACCGTGACACTCACGGCTTCAACGAGGCGCTGCGCTCGGCCCTGCGTGAGGACCCGGATATCATCCTGGTCGGTGAATTACGCGATCTCGAGACCATCCGACTGGCGCTGACGGCCGCCGAAACCGGCCACCTGGTGTTCGGCACCCTGCATACCAGCTCGGCTGCCAAGACCATCGACCGCATCATCGACGTGTTCCCGGCGGCGGAGAAGACCATGGTTCGCTCCATGCTGTCCGAGTCGCTGCGCGCCGTGATCTCCCAGACCCTGATGAAAAAGATCGGTGGCGGGCGCATCGCAGCCTGGGAAATCATGATCGGGACACCGGCCATCCGCAACCTGATCCGCGAGGACAAGGTGGCGCAGATGTACTCGGCCATCCAGACCGGTCAGGCTACCGGGATGATTACTCTTGACCAGTACCTGCAGGACCTGCTGGCGCGTGGCCTGATCAGCAAGCAGGATGCACGCAGGCGTGCCGCCAACAAGGAAACCTTCCAGTAATACGATCGGGAGCAAGGTTATGGATATTTCTTCACTACTCGTGATGATGAAAGAAAAGAAGGCCTCGGACCTGTTTATCACGGTCGGCCTGCCGCCGAGCATGAAGGTCGACGGGCGTATCGCCCCGATCTCGCAGAATGCGCTGACACCGCAAGAGGTCGAGGAACTCGTACTCGGCATGATGAGTCCGGCGCAGCGCGACGAGTTCGACGCGACCCGTGAATGCCAGTTCGCCGTCAGCGAAACCGGTGTCGGCCGCTTCCGTGCCAGCGCCTTTTACCAGCGCAACCATCCCGGTATCGTGCTGCGGCGCATCGAGACCTATATTCCGACCATCGAAGAGCTGAATCTGCCGCCGATCATCAAGAACCTGTCCATGACCAAGCGTGGGCTGATTATCTTTATCGGCGCGACCGGCACCGGCAAGTCGACCTCGCTGGCTTCCATGATCGGCTACCGCAACAAGAACGGCTCCGGTCATATCGTCACCATCGAGGATCCCATCGAGTTCGTGCACAATCACGACAAGTGCATCATTACCCAGCGCGAGGTCGGCATTGATACCGAGTCCTACCAGGTGGCGCTGAAGAATACCCTGCGCCAGGCGCCGGACGTGATCCTGCTCGGCGAGATCCGTGATCGCGAGACCATGGACTACGCGATTGCCTTCGCCGAAACCGGCCATCTGTGCCTGGCGACGCTGCATGCCAACAACGCCAACCAGGCAATGGACCGCATCGTCAACTTCTTCCCGGAAGACCGGCATCCCCAGCTGTTCATGGACCTGTCCATGAACCTGAAGGCCTTTATCGCGCAGCAGCTCATTCCGCGGGCCGATGGCAACGGCCGCCGGGTCTGTGTCGAGATCCTGCTGGGTACACCGCTGGCGCACGACCTGATCCGCAAGGGCGAGATCCACAAGCTGAAGGACCTGATGAAACAGTCCACCCAGCAGGGCATGATCACCTTTGACCAGGCGCTGTTCAATCTCTACAAGGACGGCGAGATCACCTACGACGACGCACTGCACTATGCCGATTCGGCCAACGAGGTGCGCCTGATGATCAAGCTGGATTCAGGCGATGTGGACCAGTACGCGGCCGCCATGGACTCCATCCAGCTGGTGGAAGAGGATTAAACGCCGGCAGTCCGGCCACCGCTAAACCAAAAGGCCCCTCACCGAGGGGCCTTTTTCATGTTGCTTGCCGGGGTGTTCCTCTAGCTGATGCGGTTCATCCGGTCGACAAAGGCCATCCCCAGGGCCGACAGGACAAAGGTCATGTGGATAATGACGTACCACATCAGCTTGTCGTTGCTGATAACGGGCACGCCCATGAAGGCCTTGAGCAGGTGGATCGACGAGATGGCCACAATGGAGGCCGCCACCTTCTGCTTGAGCGAGCCGGAGTCCAGTTTGCCCAGCCAGGAGAGCTTCTCCTTCTCTTCGGACACGTCGATGCGCGAGACAAAGTTCTCATAGCCGCTGAGCATGATCATCACCAGCAGGCCGCCTACCAGCGCCATGTCGACCAGCGACAGCGTCACCAGCACCAGGTCGGCCTCCTTCATCTGCAGGACCAGCGGCAGGGCATGCAGTGCCTCCTGGAAGAATTTCACGCCGAGCAGCAGCAGGGCGAGACTCAGGCCGAGGTAGATCGGTGCCAGCATCCAGCGGCTGGCATACAGCAGGCTTTCCAGGGTGCGTTCCATGTAATGTATTCAGGTGGCTGTGAAAAGTCGCGGTATTCTACCGGAAAGGAAATCGTTGCAGGAACCGGCAGCTGGCTACCAGGCGACCTGCGCGGCGTCGAATACCGGGCCGTCCACGCACACCCGCTTCATGGCGGGGCCGCCGGGTGTGTCGAGCCTGACGGTGCAACCGGCGCAGCCACCGACGGCGCAGGCCATGAATTCCTCCAGCGATACCTGGCAGGGGAGCCGGTACTCCGCCGCCAGGCTGGCCGTGGCGGCCAGCATGGGGTGGGGTCCGCAGGCGTAGATCGAGACTTCGCGGCGCTGTGCCTCGTCCAGTGCATCCAGCCAGTGCCGGGCAAGCCCCGTGATATAGCCCTCGAAGCAGCCCGGGTAGCGCTGCAGGCTGGCCAGCCGGGAGGCCACGCCCCAGTCGTCCAGCAGCGGCATGGCGCCAATTACGTCGGCTGGTACGCCGGGCACCATGATGGCGGAAGGACGGGCATCGAAGGGGAAGGGGACCTCGGAGCCCATCAGTACCAGCGGCTTCCAGTGCGTGTCACGACGCAGATGGTCGGCGAGAAACACCATTGGCGGGATGCCGACGCCGCCGCCGAGCAGCAGGGTGCGCGGCCGGTCGCGGTCCGGCGAGAACGGTGTGCCTATCGGACCGATCAGGCTGATGGTCTCGCCGGGCCGGCGTTCACTGAGTGCGCGGGTACCCTTACCGACCGCCTTGTAGAGAAAGTCGACCGTGCCCTGCCGGGTGTCGGTGCGCATGATGGACAGCGGTCGCCGCAAGGGCAGTGACGGGGCGCAGCGGATATGCGCGAAGCTGCCCGGCAATCCGGCAGTGGCTGTCATGAGTCCTGTTCCAGGCGGTGCACGATCCTGCCGGCCAGCAGTGTATGGGTAACGCGTCCCTTCATTTCCCAGCCGAGGAAGGGCGTGTTGTGGCCATGGCTGCGCATGCTCTGCAGGTCGAGTTGCCAGGTCAGTTCCGGATTGAAGATACAGACATCGGCGATGGCGCCGGCGGACAGCGTGCCACCAGGCAGGCCGAGGATACCGGCAGGTGCCGACGTCATGCTGCGCAGCAGACCGGGCAGGTCGATGACCGACTCGTCCACCAGTCGAAGTCCCAGCGGCAGCAGGGTGTCGAGGCCGGATATGCCGGGTTCGGTTGACGGGAACGGCCCCTGCTTGGCGTCCGGTTCGTGCGGCTGGTGGTCGGAACAGATTGCATCCAGGGTACTTCGCTGCAGGGCATCGCGCAGTGCCTGGCGATCCTCGACGGTGCGCAGTGGCGGCATGACGTGGCAGCGGCTGTCGAAGTCGCTGACATCGATTTCCGTCAGGTACAGGTAGGGTATTGCGGCATCGGCTGTGACCGGCAGGCCTTCATAGCGGGCCGCACGGCCCGGGCCGTGGTAAGCCGGCAGAAATGTGCGCGCACGCCGGTCTGTTCGATGAGTGCGAGGTCACGGGCGACGGCAGCGGTTTCCGCGGCCTCGGGGATGCCGGGTAAACCAAGCCGGGTGGCGACCTTGCCCTCGTGCGCACAGCCGCCGCTCGCCAGCCAGTGGTCATTGGCGTAGAGGAAAACCGTCAGGTCGAAGGTGGCGGCATATTCCAGTGCGCGGCGCTGCACCAGGGTATTGCTCAGCGGCTGCATGGCGTTGCTGACACCGACACAGCCGGCACGTTGCAGCGCGGCCATCTCGGAAAGATGTTCGCCGCGCAGGCCGCGCGTCAGGGCGCCGAGCGTGACGACGCGTGCCTTGCCGGTGGCCTCGGCACGCAGGCGAATCAGTTCGACGTCGGCCGGCGTTTCCACCACCGGCAGGGTGTCAGGCGGGCAACACAGGGTGGTGATGCCGCCACAGGCTGCCGCGGCGGTTTCCGATGCGATGGTGGCCTTGTGCTCCTGACCCGGTTCACGCAGGCGCGCGCACAGGTCGACCAGTCCGGGGCAGACCACGCAACCTGCGGCATCGATGCGATGATCTGCCGTAAAGCCGTCGGGTGGTGTACCGACGGTGGCGACCCTGTCATTGGCGATATACACATCCAGGCGATCATCGAGCCCGTTGGCCGGGTCGATGAGGCGACCGCCGCTGATGTGGATGCGCTGCCCGCCTGTCGCTGTGGTCATGTCAGTGCTCGCCCGCATCGCGCTTCTTGTGCATTGCCATCGACATCACCGCCATACGCACGGCGATGCCGTGGGTGACCTGCTCGAGGATGACCGAGCGCGGCCCGTCGGCAACATCGGAATCCATCTCCACGCCGCGATTGATCGGCCCCGGGTGCATGATGGTGACGTCGGGTTTCGCGTGGGCGAGTTTTTCCTCTGTGACGCCGAACAGCTCGTAGTATTCGTGCTCGCTGGGCAGCAGTGCGCCCTGCATGCGTTCGCGCTGCAGGCGCAGCATGATGACGACATCGGCATCGGCGATGCCGGCACGCAGGTCGTGGTAGACGTGAACGCCCAGCGCCCCGGCATCGGCGGGTACCAGGGTTTTCGGTGCCACAACCCGGACTTCGCCGGTGTTCAGTACGTTGAGTGCGTGTATCTGCGAGCGTGCGACGCGCGAGTGCATGATGTCGCCGACGATGGCAACCCGCAGGCGGCCGAAGTCCGGGCCCTTGGCGCGACGGATGGTGAACATGTCGAGCATGGCCTGGGTCGGGTGGGCATGCCGGCCGTCGCCGGCATTGATGACGCTGACATGCGGCGCCACGTTGCTGGCGATGAAGTGGGCCGCGCCGCTGTCGGCATGCCGGACCACGAACATGTCGACGTGCATGGCCTCGAGGTTCCGCAGTGTATCGAGCAGTGTTTCGCCCTTGACCGTGCTGGACTGGGTGATGTTGATGTTCAGCACGTCGGCGGACAGTCGCTTGGCCGCCAGCTCGAAGGTGGTGCGGGTACGGGTGCTGGCCTCGAAGAACAGGTTGACGATGGTCTTGCCACGCAGCAGTGGCACTTTCTTCACCGACTGTTCGGCCACGCCGGCAAAGGATTCCGCCGTGTCCAGGATGTCGTTCAGCAACTGGTAATTCAGTCCCTGTATGCTCAGGAAGTGACGCAGCCGGCCCTGGCTGTCGAGTTGCAGGCTGCCGTGTTTCATCCGGCCTGCCGGATTTCCAGTTTCAGCGGTTCGGGACCGGACAGCTTGATGTGCTGGTCCGGGTCCAGCTGCACGTGCCGGCCGACGACATTGGCCTGGATGGGCAGCTCGCGGCCGTCGCGTTCCACCAGGGCCGCCAGTATGATCGATGCCGGCCGCCCGTAGTCGAACAGCTCGTTCATCGCAGCGCGGATGGTGCGGCCGGTATGCAGGACATCGTCGACGAGGATGAGGTGACGGTCATCAATGCTGAACGGCAGCTGCGAGGGCTGTACCACGGGGTTCATGCCGATACGGGTGAAATCGTCACGATAAAACGAGATATCGAGACTGCCCAGCGGGTCCCCGAGTCCGAGCCGCCGGTGCAGCTGCTTCGCTACCCAGACGCCGCCGGTGTGGATGCCGACCATGGCGGGCCGGTCGCGACCGGTGTCGGCCATGAGTTTCCCCAGCTTCGCGGCCATCGCGTCGATCAGCGCCGTGACATCATCAATTTCGTTCATGTCCGGTTGTCCAGCCAGTCCTGCAGGATAATGCGCGCGGCGGCGGCATCAACGCCGCGGCGTTCCGTGTCATGCGAGCCGGCCGCGGCGTGCGAGCTCAGGCGTTCATCCATGCCGTATACCGGCAACCGGTAGCGGCCCTCAAGCTGTCGGATGAAACGCCGTGCGGCAGCGGTGATAGCGGAGTCGCTGCCATCGGCATGCAGCGGCAGGCCAACCACCAGTGCGTCGGGCTGCCAGGTCCGGACCAGATCGGCAATGCTGTCCCAGTCGGGCCGCCCGTCACGGGACTCGAGTGTCGCCAGCGCAGTGGCGGTGCCGGTGATGGTCTGTGCCGTGGCGACGCCGATCCGCTGCCGGCCGAAGTCAAATCCCAGCAGCGTCTGCAAGACCGGTGACCGGTTTGTCGCCGGGCGGTGAATATCTGCCTGTACCGCGATCATGCATGCCCCGTCTCACCGGAGATGAGTCTGAGATCGACGCCGATCAGTGCCGCGGCGGCCTCCCAGCGCTGATCGTAGGGCGTCTGGAAAACGATGGCGGTGTCTGCCGGGCCGCTCAGCCAGGCATTGGCGGCCAGTTCTTCCTCGAGCTGGCCCGCGCCCCAGCCGGCGTAGCCGAGTGTGATGAACGACTTCTGCGGGCCCTCGCCGCGGGCGATGGCCTCCAGTATGTCGCGCGAGGAGGTGATGCCTGTCTGCTCGCTGACCCGGAGCGTGGCCTCCCAGTCGCCGACGGGTTCGTGCAGCACGAAGCCGCGGTCATTCTGCACCGGGCCGCCCATGAATACCGGCTGGCGGGTGACATCCTTGCGCGTGGTCGCGATCTCCATGTGCTCGAGGATGTCGCCGAGAGACAGTTCCGTCGGCCGGTTGATGACCAGGCCGAGTGCACCTTCCTCGTTGTGCTCGCAGATGAGTGTGGCCGTGTGGTGAAAATTGGGGTCGGACAGTGCCGGCATGGCGATAAGGAAGTGGTTGCTGAGAGATTCGACCTGACCCATGTGTGTAGTATCGGGCACCAGGGGTGCCTGTATCAAGTATCCCGGCCGGGTCGCGGCGCACTGGCATGGCATCCGGGCAGGCCGCTAGTGGCTTTGCATGCGGTTGGTGGTGGAGAACTCCCAGGTTCGCGTGATGTGCAGGACATCGGCGTGTCTGGCGATCTCCGGGGGGAACGGTGCGTAGGGGCCGGCCAGATTGACAATGCGGATGGCCGCCTCGTCGAGCAGGCTGTGCCCGGATGGCCGCAGCACGCTGATGTTTCGCACCGTGCCATCCGGATTCAGTGCCACGTCCAGCAGCAGCTTGCCGGTCACGCCCTCGCGCCGGGCGGCATCAGGGTAATTCAGGTTGCCGACACGCTCCACCTTGCGCACCCATTCACTCATGTAGTTCGCGTACTTGAATTCACGGGTGCGCGCCGACACGAAGACCTGCCGCGGACGCTTCGCGTAGGCCTGCATCGACTCGTTCAGCTGTTCACTGAGGTTGACCATCTCCTTTCTCTTCTCGATCAGGTCGATGGCCGTGATGTCTTTCGTTTCGGTTTCCGGCAGGGCCTTGTCCTCCTGGCGGACTTCACGCGGCGCCTGCGTCGTGGTGATCACCTGGCTCGGGGTCGGCGCCGGCTGCTGCTGTGGCTGCACCGCGGGGGCCAGCTCCGGCAGCGCCTGCTGTGGCCGCACCTTCTCGGCAACGTTGCCGCCGCCATCCTGGCTGGTCTGGGCAAGGTATTCCGCCTCCTCCGGCGGAGGCGTTTCCCGGGTCGCGATGGTGATATCCAGCGTCGGCAGGTCGGTTGGCGGTTTTTCCGGATCACTGGTGCCGAAGGTGATGCCGAGGATGACCATGGCATGCAGCACGACGGCAAAGAACAGCGTCAGCGTCAGCCTGTCGGTGCTGGTGACCGGGCTGGTGTCGGGTAATTCGAGGTCTAGGTTCTGCATGCTGTGCGACCGGTAACAACGGCACCGGCAATTATACCGCTGACAATGCCAAACAGCAGTGCTGCAGTCAGCAGTATCGGAAACAGGCGCCACAGCGCCGGGTGCGGGATAAACAGCAGCCAGGCGAGGATGAACTGTCCGGCCATGTGTGACAGTGCGGCGAGAATGCTGAAACCGACCGGGCCGAAGCCCCGGCCAGGCAGGCGTATGGCGAACCACAGTATGCCGATACTGCTGATCGCGCCGCCCAGGCTGAGGACAAACGCGGGGGTCAGGAATGTTCCCAGCAGCAGGCTGCCGCACAGTACCCGCAACATGCTGACCCAGGCCGCCGTCGCCCAGCCGAACTGCAGCAGGACGATGGTGGTGATGACATTGGCCAGGCCCGGCTTCAGCCCTGGTAACGGCGCGGGTAGCGCGCTTTCCATGATGTGGATGGTGATTGCCAGCGCCGCCAGCCAGGCAATGCGGTGGTCTTCTGCGGTTGTCTGGATCAGCATGAGCGGTCCGGCGCTGCACTGGTTGCAGGGACGAGGGGTATGGATCGATCCCATACTTTACCAAGGTCAGCGTGCGTATGGACAAACCGCCGTCAATTTCTCCGTCGGCCCGACCGTCGGCATGCCTAGAAATTCATGGCATCGAACCTTGGATGCCTGCCGAGCAGCTGGATACTGATCCGGTTCGGCAGGCAGGCCGCCAGTTCACCGGTGTGATCGAGCCAGCCGGCGTGGATGCAGGTCTTGTTCCTGCAGGGTGAGCTGAGAAAGCGCGCCTTGCCGCCGCTGATTTCAATCCGGCTGTCTCCCAGCGGCCCGGTGATATCCAGCTGCCTGTCAGGAGACAGGGCGATGACCCGTGCCGGGCCGTCGCCGGCCTGCACCTCAAGCCAGTTTGCCGGACCTGCGGGTTGCCAGAAACGTGCGTAAAGCAGCGGCAGGCAGCCCGCCACGACAACGATCAGAAGCCAGTCCGCGCGCGTCATGACAAGGGCTTGCTCAGCCTGACTTCCGGGGTGTCGGTCTCGAACCGCACGCGTGACTGCATGGCCGGGTTCATGTGCACAACGCCATCGCGGTCGATCAACATGACATAGCGTATGCCCATCCGGCGTGCCACCTCTGTCCATTCGTCGGGGCCGGCGACAAACAGGGCGGTTGCGGCGGCATCGGCGGTCGCCGCATCGCGGTGCATGACGGTCACCGAGACCGTTTGTCCGGCCGGGTAGCCGGTGCGCGGATCGATGATGTGGTGATAGCGCTGGCCCGAGGCCTCGAAGAAGCGCTCGTAGTCACCCGAGGTGAAAATACTTTCATCCTCCGACAGCTCGACCGAAGCCAGGACGCCGGCCTGGCGCGGGTGACGGATGCCGATACGCCACGGCCGGTCGCCGTGCCTGCCAATGGCGCGAAGGTCACCGCCGGCATTGATGATGGCATGCGCAATCCCCAGCGACTGCAGCAGTTCGATGCCACGGTCGATGGCGTAGCCCTTGGCAAAGGCGCCAAGGTCATACTGCACTGCCGGGTTGCGGCTCACCAGTTGCCCGTCCTCCAGTACGACGTCGGCGGCGGACGGCGCCAGCGCAAGCAGCTCCTGTATCGCTGTCGGGTCGGGAGGTGTCAGCACAGTGATCTCGTCGGCATGGAAGCCCCACAGGTCGATCAGCTTGCCGATGGTCGGGTTGAACAGCCCGCCGCTCTGCAGAGACAGGCGGTTGGCTGCCTGCAGCAATGCCAGGATGTCCGCTTCGGGCCTGAATGGCCTGCCCCCTGCCAGTAGCGTGTTGGTTTGCGCCAGCCTGCCGGCTTCCCAGGCGTGCCAGTCGGTATGCATGGTGTTGAATGTCAGCGCCAGCGCCTCGCTGGCTTCCAGCTGCTGTTCCGGGTTCGCGCCGTAGAGGCTGAGATCGATGAGCGTGCCCAGCGCATAGAAGCGGTCGCGAAATACGGGCTCGTCAGGCCGGCCGCAGCCTGACAGCAGGCATGCGACCAGCAGGGCGGAAACGATGCCGCGCAGCATCAGCGGTCGCGTTCGAGCCGCGCGGCAATGGCGGCCATCAGCTGGCCGGCAATATCCGCGTGGTACAGCTGGTCCAGCTCGCGGATACAGGTCGGCGAGGTGACGTTGATCTCGGTCAGGTAATCACCGATGACGTCCAGTCCAGCAAAGATGATGCCCTGTTCGCGCAGGGTCGGTCCGACCTGTTCGCAGATCCAGCGGTCGCGCTCACTGAGTTCCACACCCTTGCCGGTGCCCCCGGCCGCCAGGTTGCCGCGTGACTCCCCGGCTGCCGGTATGCGCGCGAGGGCATAGGGGAACGGCTCGCCCTCGATCATCAGGATGCGCTTGTCACCGGCGGTGATCTCCGGGATGTAGCGCTGGGCCATGGCCGACTGGCGGCCGTTGTCCGTGATCGTTTCCAGAATGACATTGAGATTCGGGTCATCATGCCGCACCCGGAAGACCGAGGCGCCGCCCATACCGTTGAGCGGTTTCACCACCATGTCCCGGTGCTCGGTGAGGAAGGCCCTGAGCCGGGGAATCTGCCGGCTGACCGTGGTGGGTGCGCAGCACTGGCTGAACCATGCGGTATAGAGCTTCTCGCTGGCGTTGCGCAGAGCCTCCGCCCGGTTGACAACCAGTACGCCGCTGGCCTCGGCACGCTCCAGCAGATAGGTGGTGTACATGAATTCCATGTCGACCGGCGGGTCCTTGCGCATCAGCACCACGTCCAGGTCATCGAGCGGCAGGGCCTCGCGCTCCCCGCGGGTGAACCAGTCATCCGGGTCGGCCCTTACCTCAAGCCGACTCATTTCCGCGTGGCAGGTGCTGTCCCGCAGGAACAGGTCGGCCTGTTCCATGTAAAACAGCTGCCAGCCTCTTGCCTGTGCGGCGAGCAGCATCGCCAGCGTGCTGTCCTTGTGGAATTTGATGGACTCGATCGGATCCATTACCACGCCGAGTTTGACTGTCATTTTTCTGGCTCCCTTGTCCGCGCCGGCGCCACATATGTATGCGTAAAGTTTACCGGCGGCTGGACGATAAATCGCTGTAGTCAAACAGCAATATTAAGGTAAATCGTCAGCCGCGCGCGTCTACCGGCAGGCCGTCACGGGGGCAGTTCCGGGCGGTGACCGGGTTGGCGGTTGAATAACCAACATAAACAGACAGATAGAGACTATGCATAGCCAAGCTGAAACAAGCGAAATTGAAAAAATCGTGGCGCCCGAGGCAGAAGGGGAAGACGCTGTTGCCGATACAGGCGGCTTCCGGGTCATGGTGATCGATGACAGCAAGACCATTCGCAGGACGGCGGAGACCCTGCTGAGGAAGGAGGGGTTCGACGTGGTAACGGCGATGGATGGTTTCGAGGCGCTGAGCAAGATTGCCGATTACAAACCGGACCTGATTTTTCTCGACATCATGATGCCAAGGCTGGATGGCTACCAGACCTGCGCCCTGATCAAGCACCACAGGGTGTTCAGGCAGACGCCGGTGGTGATGCTCTCCAGCAAGGATGGCCTGTTTGACCGGGCGCGCGGCCGGGTGGTGGGTTCGGACCACTACGTCACCAAACCGTTTACCCGCGAAGACCTGCTGGATGCCATTGCGCAACACGGCAAGCATGACGGCTGACAGGAAGACGGGGAACCGACAGAACCGGAAACGAGGGTATGACAATGCCGCAGATTATGATCATAGATGATTCACCCACTGACACACACATCCTGCAGAAAATTCTGGAGAGGAACGGTTACCAGACGGTGACCGCCCAGAACGGGGATGAAGGTATCGAGGTGGCAAAGCGGGAAAGACCGGCCCTGATACTGATGGATGTTGTCATGCCGGGACTCAACGGTTTCCAGGCAACGCGAGAACTGACCTCGAATCCGGAGACATCGACCATCCCCGTGATCATCGTAACCCGCAAGGACCAGAAGGTGGATCGTGTCTGGGGGATGCGGCAGGGCGCCCGGGATTATCTGACCAAGCCGGTCAACGAGGGCGCACTGATGAGCCTGATCAACGACGCGCTGTCTGCATAGGAGTCTGCAAGCCGATATGTCCACCACCGCCAGTATTGATCCCGTTGTCATTCTAAGGTCGCTGGAGAAGCGTTGTGCCGCTTCCGCGGCCAGCCTGCCTGACAAGGTCGAAAGAAAGAACGAGTGGTCCGGTGTTGCCTTCCGCGTGGGCGAGCATCACCTGCTGGCCAGCCTCGGTGAAGTTGTCGAGACACTCGTGTATCCAACAGTGACCGCCGTTCCGAACAGCTGTAACTGGGTGCGCGGTATTGCAAACGTGCGCGGCAAGCTGCTGCCGGTGGTCGACCTGAATGCCTATCTCGGCAATGAGCCGGCCGTCGATTCCCGGCGCACCCGGGTGCTGGTGCTTGACTGCCAGGGCGTGTACTCGGGACTGGTCGTCGACGAGGTTCTGGGCCTGCGGCATTTTCCCGAGACGTCATGCCGGAACGTAACCGATGCCGTTCCGGCATCGCTTGCGGCTTATGTGACACAGGGATTCGTCATGGATGGCCGGTTCTGGGGGATTCTCAGCCTGTCCTCGCTGGCGGAGTCGCCGCAGTTTATGCAAACCGCAGTCTAGAGATGTCCTGTTTACCCGAACGCAACCATTATCGAACCATAGAAATCAGGTCAGGAGAAAGACCATGAAAGCAATGAGCAAAGTCAAGCTGCTTGGCAGCAGTAACTGGATGAAGATCCTTACCCTGCTGATGCTGTGTGCCGTGTGGGCCATGGTGGGTGTGTTTGTTTATGTCAACAAGCAGGCGGAACTGGACCAGCGGCGGCTGGCGAGTACCGGCGAGCAAAAGGTGCTGTCACAGCGTATTGCCAAGTACACCCTGGCGGCCTCTGCCGGTGACTACGAGGCGTTTGAGCAGCTGCAGCAGTCCAGGCAGCGCTTTGACACTATCCTGGAGGGGCAGCGCGACGGACTGGAGGCGCAGAAGACAGCCGCTGATGCAGCGGAATATGCAGCCTACAACAAACTGGAAAATGTCTGGCAGGGTTTTCGCGCCAGCGTCGATGAGGTTCTGGATGGTCAGGTCCTCGTCCTGGCGGTGGCAGAGGCTGCCAGCGTGACACGCGACATCATGCCCGAGCTGATGCAGCACACGCGGGGCATTGCCGATGCGCTGGTCAGGAATGACGCCAGTGCCAAACAGGTCATGCAGGCCAGCAGCCTGTCTGTGCTGGGACAGCGCATCGTCAACAACATCAATAATGTCATGACGGGTGAGGGCGCCGAGGCGGCGGCGGTGGCCTTTGCCGGGGATACCGCCGAGTTCGGCCGTATCCTGGATGGCATGATGCGCGGCACCGGCGGCATGCAGGCCGTAACAGGCAATAGCGCGCAGGCAAGGCTCAAGGAGATCGCCCTGCTGTTCAGCAAGGTCAGCGATCATGTCGGTGCCGTTGTGGACAACTCCGAGGAGCTGGTCGGCGTCCAGCAGGCGGTGATGGAGGTCTCGGCGCGTAGCGAAGTCCTGTTCGACGCGGTCGACGGTCTGCAGTCTGCCTTTGCCGGGGTTCCTGAAAACCGCCTGGTATCCACGGAACTGGCCTACCTGCTTGGCGCGGTTGCCCTGTTTATCCTGTTCTGGATGGGCTTCGAGACCCTGCGCAGCCAGAAGCGTCGCAGTCGGGTCATCGAGGAGGAGAATGCGGAAAACCAGGAAGCCATCATGCGGCTGCTTGACGAGATGGGCGATCTTGCCGGAGGTGATCTGACGGTCAGGATGACGGTTACCGAGGACTTCACGGGGTCAATTGCCGACTCCGTCAACGTCACGGTTGACTCGCTGCGCGCCCTGGTAAAGACCATCAACGATACCTCGACGCAGCTGTCGGCTTCCGTGCAGGAAACCGAGGAGATCGCCCGGCAGCTGACCGAGTCAAGCAAGCAGCAGTCCAAGGACATCGCGACCGCCAGCGTGGCCATCAACGACATGGCAAGCTCGATGAGTGAAGTGTCATCCAATGCCGACGAGTCTTCCAAGGTCGCCATGCGATCCGTCGATATCGCCAAGAATGGCGGTGTTACGGTGCGACGCACCATCGAGGGTATGGATACCATTCGCGAACACATCCAGGAAACCTCCAAGCGCATCAAGCGCCTCGGTGAAAGTTCCCAGGAAATCGGCGACATCATCGAGCTGATCAACGATATCGCTGAGCAGACCAATATCCTGGCGCTGAATGCTTCCATCCAGGCCGCAATGGCGGGCGAGGCCGGTCGTGGCTTCGCGGTGGTGGCCGACGAGGTGCAGCGGCTTGCGGAGCGTTCGGCCAACGCCACCAAGCAGATCGAGGCGCTGGTCAAGGCCATTCAGGCCGATACCAATGAAGCGGTGATCTCGATGGAGAAGAGCACCTCGGGTGTGGTCAACGGTGCCACGCTGGCAGAGGACGCCGGTGGTGCGCTGGAGCAGATCGAAAGCGTATCCGAGCAGCTGGCCGGACTCATTCAGACGATCTCGAACTCTGCCGGGCAACAGGCTGCTGCGGCCGCGGATATCTCCTCGACCATGACCGGCATCCAGGAAATCACCACACAGGCAGCGGCGGGTTCGGAACAGACCTCGCACTCGATTGGCAACCTGTCGCGTCTGGCACAGGACCTGGACAAATCGGTCGCCGGTTTCAAGCTGCCCAGCTAGCAAGCGCGGCAGTAGAACCGGATACCATGAACATGCTTGCCCGTACCTGCACACAGCACACGCGCAGGTACGGGACGTCAGGGAAATAACATGAATGAAGCCATCGATTTCAGTGCCCTGAACTGGGTTCGCCAGGAGCTTGGCGAAACCCTTAAACAGGGCCGGCAGTTTCTGGAGGAATATGCGGAGGGTGCCGGGGATGTGGCCAGCCTGCACCAGTGCATGGCGTGCCTGCACGAGGCACGCGGACCGCTGCGCATGGTCGAACTGCTGGGTGCCGATCTGCTTGCCATGGAAATGGAAGAGGTCGTCAATGACCTGATCCATGATCGCATTGCCGTGCCTGAACAGGCGCAGGAGGCGCTGATGCTGGCATTCCTGCAGCTGCCGGATTATCTGTCACGCCTGAGGAGTGGCCAGCCCGATGTGCCGGATATCCTGCTGCCGTCGATCAACGAGCTGCGCGCGATGCGCGAGAGTGAACCGCTGGGGGAAAGCGTACTGTTCCACCCCGACCTGATGCTGCCGCTGCCGCACGTGGCGTTCTCCGCAGACAGGAGCATTCCCGTGGCCGACGTGCAGGCAATTGCAAAAGCCCGGCGCCACCACTTCCAGGCCGGCCTGCTGGAGTGGTACCGCGGCGCTGCAGGTGATGCCGGTCTGCAGCAGATGCATGCAGTGCTGGCTGAACTGCAGCAGGCATCGGCCTACGAACAGACGGCGCGCCTCTGGTGGCTGGCGGCCGGGCTGGTCGAGGCCCTGCTGAACCGCACGCTGGAGTCCACGACCTATACACGGCAGCTTTTTGGCCAGGTCGACCGGCAGATCAAGCAGCTGATTGATGTTGGTGAAACGGCATTCAGTGATCTCGTGCCGGAGGTGCTGCTCAGGGACCTGCTGTTCAGCCTGTCGAGGGCTGATGACGCCTCCGGGCGGATCGGTGAGATCAGGCATGTCTACGGCATGGACGACCCGCATGGCGAGGCCGCACGCGATGCAGCCCTTGGCAGCGTGACCGGTGGAGAGGCTGCACGCGCTGGCGAACTCCGTGGCCATGATCGGTCTGGAGGATGCCAGTGGCATACTGGCCGGGGATGCGCAGCGTGTCCGCGACATGCTGGACAGCGACCGGGCTGGCGACGAGTCGCAACTGATGACAGTTGCCGATGGCATGGTTGCCGTACAGGCGGCCCTGGTCGAACTGCGTGACGGCAACAGCCCGGCAGATCAGCCGGACTCGGCCGCGGATATGGAATTCAGCGAGGGCCTTGACGCCGTGATCCGCGAAGTCGTCAGCGATATGGCGACAGCGAAGGAACGTATCAACGATTACCTCAAGCAGCCGGTAAGTCAGGAGGCGTTGCGTGAGGTGCCGGTGTTGCTGAACCAGGTCAGTGGCGGCCTCAGGCTGGCCGGCCAGGAAGAGGCGGCCGGTCTGGTAGCCAGTATCAATGATTATATTGCGCACGGGCTGGTCGACGCTCAGGACATGCCCGGCAGCGATGTGCTGGATACGCTGGCAGATGCCATCTGCAGTATCGAATTCTATGTCGAGGAACTGAAGGAGGATCGCCTGTACGGCGACATGGTGCTGGATGTTGCCCGCAAGAGCGTGACAAAACTCGGCTATCCGGCCGCTCAGGCTGACGAAGCCGGGGAACTGTCAGATGTGAGCGCATGGCCTGCAATTGACACGCCGCTCGAGACGGCTGCAGAGGTTCCGGCAGCGGCCGAGGCTGGCATGCAGGCAACGCTGGTCAGCAACCTGCAGGTGATTGCGGAAGATGCGGATGAGGAAATTCTCGAGATCTTCATCGAGGAGGCCAGCGAGGAGATCGCGGCACTGGGGACGATGATCCCGCGGTGGCAGTCCAACCCGGGGGACACGGAAACCCTGCAGGAGATGCGTCGTGCCTTCCACACGCTCAAGGGCAGCGGGCGTATGGTCGGTGCGCTGTCACTGGGGGAATTTGCCTGGGCCCTGGAGAGCCTGCTCAACCGGGTCATCGATGGCACGATGATGCCGGGTGAAGATGTGCTTGCCCTGCTGGGTGAGGCCTGCGTGCCATTGTCGGAGTTGCTTGACCAGATCAGGGAGGGTGCGGTCGTCGCATCGGACGTTGATGCAATTGCTGTCAGGGCCCTGATGCTGGCAGACGGCGCCGAGGCCGGCAGTGCCGTGGTGTCTGTGCATACTGCGGAAACTGAAACTGTGATTGCGGTGACGGATCAGGCGGCACCGGTTGCCGGACTCGATTCTACCTGCCTGGATGACTTTGCCGTGCTGTCCGATGACGCCGACCCGGAAATTGTCGAGATCTTCCTGGAAGAGGCGGCCGAGGCGGTTGCCAGTATCAATGACCAGGTGCCGGAGTGGTGTGAAGGCAGGAAGGATGATGCTTTGCTGGAAAACATCCGCCGGGCTTTCCATACGCTGAAAGGCAGTGGCCGCATGGCCGGCGCCATGCGGATCGGTGAATTTGCCTGGGCCATGGAGAACCTGCTCAACCGGGTCTCCGATGGCAGCGTCACCATCAGTGACGATCTCGTCAGCCTGATGCGCGGTGTCAGCGAACCCCTCGGCGAACTGCTGCGTCAGGTCGCTGATGGTTCGGTAGCGCAGGCGGATACCGGCCTGTGGATGAGCGCCGCCGAGCGACTTCTGCGCGGCGAGCCTGCCGCTCTGCCGTCGAGCGGCGGCGAAACCGCCGCAGGGCCGGAGGCGGAACCGGCACCCGGGAGCGATACACCGCCGCCGGCAGCGACTGCAGATGCCGCCATCGAGGACGACGCAGCGGCAGCTGGGCAAGACGTTGATATCACCTTGCTGGAGATATTCACCCGGGAGAGCCGGGAGCACCTTGAGGCCATCGCGGAATTTGTCGATGACTGCAACCGGGCCAGCGGGAATTACCCAGTGTCGGACGGCCTGTACCGTGCACTGCATACACTGTCGGGAACGGCGGAATCTGCCGGGGTGCCGGCTGTCAGCATGCTGGCCGGCGACCTGTATGCACATATCGGCGGGCTCAGGGAAGCGGGCCTGCCGCTGGCCGCCGGGGAGCTTGGGGTGCTGACCGCCAGCGGGCTGGCCATGGCGGAAGCCATCAGCCACCTCCCG
>WOR8_10000832_pt1 | contig 31801 bp, 29 predicted proteins | sample DeeMarSeWOR38_10_FD_19890 | JGI IMG/M metagenome (IMG submission 19890) | reverse complement strand
ATGATTCCAAGATGAATTGGGTCGATACCATAGGCCTGGCCGATGGGTGTAAGCAAAGGGACCACAACGACCAGGGCGGAAAAAATTCCCATCGTACAGCCAACAGCCAACAGAAACAAATTGAGAACCACCAGGAAAAGGAATCGGCTTTCAATGTTGGTTTTGAAAAATTCCAACAATCGCATTGGAATTTCTGCATCGATTAAATAGTTTGTCAGCCCCATGGCTGCACCGAGAATGATCAAAACCCCACCTACCAGCACCATGCTCCTTTTCATGATTTCCGGCAGTTCTCTGAATTTGATATCCCGATAGATGACCATCTCCACCAACAGTACATAGACGGCCGTGATAGCTGCGGCTTCACTAACGGCGAAATATCCGCTGTAAATACCTCCCAATACCACAACCGGCAAGGGTAACTCCCATATAGCTTCCTTAATGGCATTGATGAGTTCGCCCGGCTGGAATCTTGTTTTTGGGACATCTGCCCGAACGGATCGAATAACGCAAAAAGCTGATAGCAAGACCACCAGGAGGATTCCGGGCAGTATGCCCGCGATAAAAAGCTGATCGATTCTAACTTTGGCGACAATTGCATAAACAATCAAGGGCAGGCTGGGGGGAAACAGAAGGCCGAGGGTGCCTGAAGTCGTTAACAAGCCCAGCGAAAAAAGTTCCGGATATTTGCCGCGCATCATGGCCGGCAAAAGGATCCCGCCTAAAGCGATAATTGTCAAACCGGTAGCACCGGTTAGCGCCGTGAAGACCGCACATGTGATCAGCGCGATAACAGATAATCCTCCCGGTAACCAGCCTAAAATCGCATTGGATAATCGGATCAATCTTTTCGGCGCCCCACTTTCGGAGAGCAAATATCCAGCAAATGTAAACAGAGGAATGGCTACCAGAATCGGGGTGGTCGCCATTCGATGCATCTCAATGATTACTGCCGAAAGATCGATTTGACTGGAGCAAAACAAATAAAGCGCCAAACCGGAAATAACGACAAAAATCGGCGCGCCGATGAGCATGAGGATAATGGTAAGGATAACAATCAGCAGCAGGATCATAGCTTTTTATCGAGTTTCGGATCCGAATTAGGCGTCATAATTTTAGCAATTTCTTTGAAAAAACGTAGTGCGAAACGCAAGGTCATTAATCCAAAGGTCAGAGGAATGATAAATTCGAATATCCAGGCTGGAATTCCCAAAAAGGTGGTGCTTTTCATCTGAAATTCGAAATTTATGAATTTTATTGCTGCATAGGTAAGCAGACTGCAAATACATAGGGAACATAAATGGGCTATTGCGTTAAGATAAATCTCTCCCCTCCCGGATACCCATCGTGAGAATACTTCAATCGTAATATGCTTGTCCTCCTTAGTGGCCAAGGTTGCCCCAATAAAACCCACCCAAAGGACCAGGTATCTGACCAGCACATCTCCCCAGGATAATCCGGTGGCAAATAAATTTCTCAGAACAATCTGCAAAAACGCCACGAGAATCATGAGGCTTAATAAAAAAACCACCAGGGTTTTCTCCACTTTTGAGATGATGTCATCCAGCTGATCCCATCGATTCATTGCTTTTTTTCTCCGCGATATGCTTTCAGATGTTCCTCCAGGGCTTCTCTGGTCTTTTTGGAAAAGCTTTTTTTGCCCAAACGTTTCATCGCTCTATCGGATAGATCTTTGAATTCATTGATCTGGTCCTGCGATGGTTTTAGAATTGTTACACCGTGCTTGGCCATTACCTGGAGGGCTTCTTGATTTTCTTTGCGAATGACACCTTTTAATTGGTCCATATGTTGCTGGATACTTTCCCGGAGCAATTTCTGATGCTCTGCTGATATCTTTTGAAATACATTTTTATTTACAACAAGCGCGCCTACCAGATAGATCAGAGGGACATCGGTTAAAAATTTCGTTTTGGTGAACCATTGCATTGCGATGGCACCAGATGGTGGTGCATACACCACATCCACCAATCCCGTTTGAAGCCCAACCAGCACATCAGGCACCGAAAGGGGAATGGCCATCACTTGAGCTTCGTTAAATACAGTTTTTGCCATCGGTGAATCTTCCCATATCCAAACCTTTGCTTTTTTAAGTTTGTCCAGGGTGTCAACGGGGACGGTAGACATCAGGCGCACAAATCCGCCTTCTGACCACCCCAGCATGATATATCCCTTTGCATCAAATCCTTTTTTAAAAAAGTCATCCATCTTGTCGATAACATAATCAACTTCTTCATAGTTTTTGAAAAGAAAGGGAATTTGGAATACGTCCATTTCGTGAAATATCGCCGACAGACCTGATGTGGTGAGGACCGCTCCCTGAATTTGGCCAATGTACATCTTGCGAATCATGTCCTTTTCATCTCCTAATACACCACCAGGATATATTCTGAACCGGACTTGGTTGTTCGTTTTTTTGGATATCTCTGCATCTATAGCGTCGAATGTCTGAGCCCAGGAGCTACCCTCAGGGGCTAGGGTGGCAATTTTTATTACTTGGGCTTCTTGTGCCCCGGCAATCGGTGCCCCCAAAAATGAAAAAAGTGCCAACATGAAAAATGCGATAGCCTTCATCTCAGCCTGTGCGTTCATCCGTTTTTCTCCTGTTAGAAATATTCATCAACATGGTCCAGCATTTCATTTGCTCTATTGTGTGCCACGGTATTGAGCAAGGTCAGCTCCGGTACAATATCCGCCGGTGTTTCCAGGACCTTCTTAAGAATGGATATGTAAAGCGCTTTGTCGAACGCTCTTTTCGCATAGTGGTCCGCGTAATAAATATTGGCCATTAAAAATTTTCCCTGACCAAGCTCTATGGCCTTCAGAAAATGTTGCCGCGCCATATTCAAATCCCCGCCGGCCATTTTAGGTCTGGATGCGTACCATACTCCCATAAAAAGATGGGGACCGCCATAATAAAATCCTTCATCAAGATCTAACACTCTTTTCATCAACAATTCAACCCTGGGAAGCTCGGCCAACGCTTCCATGGATCCCATATTCAGTCGTATCCAGTTACCCCAACACATCGCCGTCCAAAACATAAAAGGGACATCCTTTTTGCCTAAATCTTTTAGGCCGGCTTCAAACTCCTCAAACGTTCGCGATACGGGATCTTTGAAGCCCCTTTGCTCCAGTGATCGTAAAGCATAGTATTTGGCCCTTCTGTAAAGTGCGCTGGCGTAGGCTTTATCCTGATCTTCCACGAAGGCCGATGCAAAAGTGGCATAGCCTTGGGCAGCAGCGATCAACAGCCGCTCATTATCAGGAACCGCTTCCACCATGCCGTCCATGAGCAATAAATAAGCCGGCATCCCTTCGCGAATAACTCGTGTATCGGATTGTTTATAGGAAGATTTGGCAATATCCTCCAACAGTGCAGCCGTAGCTCCCACTGTTAGTTTTTTTTGAGAAGCGCAAGCTGTGGGAAGGATAATCAGCAGAAATATCAGGATAGTCCATAGCAGAAACCGTGGAGACCGCATCTATTTCACCTCAATCGCACGCAGGATGTGTGGTTCTTGATTACTGACTTATATTGCCAAATCAGTCCAGTGTCAACTTTAGGGAAAGCAATGGGCATAAAAAAAGGCGGTTCACTACAAACCACCTTCTTTCAATATGAATTCATATAGAACTACTGAACCGATTCAGAATGTCACACCTGCATCGAAGATTTGATGCACGGAGGATTTAGAATAAAAAAACCTCCTTTTATTTATATTCCGGTTATGCGCAACTATTCCGCTGGGATGTAAGGAATTTCTTTGCCCCACCATCCTTCTTCTTGCGATTGGCGAGCATCTTCAGCAGTCACATCTTGGTATCCCCACCAGCTAAAGAACATGTGATCATTGGTTTTATATAAGGTGTCATGTGCTAAAAACTCATCACTACATGCTCCAATGAGCAATGCCAGTAAAATCAAAACAATTAGTCTTTTCATCATTTTACCTCCTTTTTAATCAGATTATCGACAACCCCAATGCTTTTCCGCTTTTCATCTTTCGCATACTATAATCATAGTATCTTAAAAGTCTATAGAATAAAGGTGCATTAAGTGCAAGAAAAATAAAAAGCGATGTTCAACAGAAAATACCAAATAATATTCATTTTGGATTGGCGATCACTTGAGTAGCAAGAGTCATACCATTTTTCCGATATGTTTTTATTATTAATAATTTCTAATTGTTAACAATTATTCCCGGCCACCGGCTGCCAATGCCAAGCTCTTTTTTAATATGGTTTCTGTGAATTTTGTTACACATTGTGAAGAATTATACATAATCGAAGTAAACTTTAAATTGGCTAAAGTTTGGGCTCCGATTTGCCGATGACGACTATGTTCATCTGCAAATTCGCGAAAGGAGCTCAAATAAACCGTGTCCAACACGACTCAACGCGCCACATTATTTTTTCTCCTATCCCTTCTGGTCATTTTTTTTGACCTGGTCGGTTGTGTTTCACCTGGGCCTAAAGTGCATCCCGAATTTGATATTAGAGTTCAGCAGATAACAAAACACGTGCTCATGCCGCCTGACGTCAAGGTTTTTGAAGCTTTACCCGGTGGTGTGGTTGTATTCAGAGACGACTGGAGCGCCGTCGGTCGAGAAAATCTGAAAAATGCGACTATAAACGGGTTCAAAGAAAAAAATTACATCGTCAAGCCTTTGGACTCCGCTAACGAAATCTCTGAGGAACTGCAAGAGATTCAATCACTTTATAAAGTAGTAAATAAATCAATTCGATTGCAGACTTATGGGTCACAGAGTTCTTCCGAAGGGAAGCGCTTCATTGATTATTCTGTGGGGTCTCTTGAGAGCATACTATCAATGCTTGACGCTGATGCGTTGATTTTTGTCTGTGGTCTTGAAGAAGTTTCGAAAGGCAAAACAAGAGCCGTAATTAATTTGGCGGTGGCCGATCCCTCCGGAACCATTATCTGGCATGCCGTTCAAGGTTCCCGCGGCAAGCACGATCTCACCAATCCTAAAGACGCTGCGGAGTTGGTTCTGAATTTAATCGTTTCTTTCCCCAAGGTTGGTATATGAAAAAGGTAGTTTTCATCGTCATTTTAGTTTTCCTGGCGGCAAGCTGCACCCCAACGCTGCATCCTCCGGTCAAGGAAGATTTGCTGAGCAATGAAGACGAAAAGATAATTTGGCGCCGATCGTTGGAGGAAGAAAAAGCGCTCAATGCCAAGGTGGTAATCTTGCAGGATAAAAAACTCGAAGATTATTTAGACCAAATTATCCGAAAGCTCCAACCGGAAGAGTTGCCTCCTGGAATGTCTTTCAAAGTAATTGTAGTCAAAGATCCTTATCTAAACGCTTTCGCATTTCCAAATGGCATAATTTATGTTCATACCGGGCTTTTGGCACGCATGGACAATGAGGCTCAGCTAGCAGCCCTGCTTGCCCATGAGATGGCCCACTGTACGCAACGACACACCCTGCGAGCCTTCAGAAGCATGAAGGACAAGCCCGCCTTTATGGTTTCTGTTCAACAAACCTTAGCACGTCTATCAATGATTCAGGATGTGGTAAAATTTCTTGGGTTAACGGGCGCTATGGCGGCTGTAACCGGTTATACTCGCGAGCTTGAGAGCGAGGCCGATATTGTCGGCCTTGACTATATGGTATCGGCAGGGTATGATTCTTATGAAGCATTACGTCTTTTTGATCACTTAAAAAGTGAGATTGAACACGAGCAGATAACAGAGCCTTTCTTTTTCGGAACTCATCCGAATGTGCAAGCGCGCATAGACACGATCATGGGCTTGCTTGAAACCAAATACAAGCATAAAAGAGGCGGAATCAAAAATGCCGAGCTGTTTCTTTCCAAATTAAAACCAGCAATACTGGAAAATGCCCGGTTGGATCTCAGGATCGGACGCTTTGACATTGCTCAAAGTGGTGTCGAAAAATATTTGCGAATTACAAAAAATGATGCGCGCGCATATCACCTGTTAGGCGAAATCTTTAGACAACGCGGAGAGGAACACGAGTATGGCAAGGCCATGGCCTATTATCAAAAAGCCATATTGATTGATTCATCGTATGCGGAGCCTCACAAGGCTATCGGTTTAATCCATTTTAAAGCGGGGCATAGGGCGCTTGCCAAGAAATTTTTTGAGTCCTGTTTGTTGTTGGCTCCCGATACCCCCGACAAAGCGTATATCCAGGGATATATAAAGCAATGTTTGAAGGATAGAGAAGGATGAGAAAAAAGCTTTTATTCGTAATCCTAATTTTTATGATGGGCTGCGCACATGGCGTCCAAAATGGTGATTCCACCCACAATTTCGCAGTAAAGATACCCAAGGGTTGGTGGCGGCTGGAGACGGACAAATATTTTCTGATTACCAAGAACAATCCCTATCTGCAGTATGCCCTGATTCAAGAGCGTCCGATTGGCAAAGCCTTTCGGCATACAAAAAGGATATTAAAGCGCGGAATGCTGCCGCAAGAGTCAGCCGATGTTATTCTTGATGAGATTAGTGCGGACAACAACATAATAAATTTTGAATTGATCGAAAACGCGCCTGCCACCATAGATGGGCATGCGGGTTTTAAGATCTTGTTTACTTATCAAGACAAGGATGGCTCGACATTCAAAACGCTTTACTACGGGTTTATAAAAGGCAATATATTTTACAACTTGCGCTACACTGCGGCTAAACGACATTATTTTCAAAAAGATTTAAAAACGTTCGAAAATATCCTGGATAGTTTTAGAATCATTGAATTAAAAGCAACTTAACTCGTCGAAGACGTTGGTGGGTCTGGTCGCCTAGTCTCTGATAATTAGAAGTTTTCCTTCCACCCTGATTTCTGCCCGAAAATTTCCAAATGATCATTTTCGATCAAAGACAAAAGCAGAGTTTATTCGAATTTGGGATTGAAATTCCGGTGCATGACAGCCGAGCGGTTAATACGTTCAAACGGCTGACGTCCCATCCCGTTTTAGGTCCTAAAATCAATGATTGGCATATCGATATCCCGATTGCACCGGGTAATGATGATTTATATGTTCGCCAACTCAAACTGGGCCTCCGCAAGCTGGATAAGCAGCCATTAGCGGATATTGCTATCGTTGTATCCGGGACAGATCCGTATGAAGAGGACGAGCTTCCCTCAGCAGATGAGCTCAAATTGTCTCTTGATCAGATGAAAGAACGAGATCTGCTCGTTTATAATTTCTTGAAAGAAAGGGCCATCCCGCGCGCCTATTTGATGGCCGGTGGATACGGTGAAAAATCTTGGAAAGTCTATACGCAGTTTTTGGAATGGGCGTTATTGGACCATTTGTTTTAAGATGAAGGATTATGGTTTTTTGCTGACGTTTTCCATGCTTTCGAAAAAGTGTGCCGTGTGATTCTTGTATTGCCGGGCGACATCTTTATTATAAACCACAAACATATCTCCATCGATGTCGGTGATATGTCTGCCGGGTGTTCTGAAATTGATAAATGTTCGATTAATAATTTCATCAGCTGAAATGACATGGTGGTTGTAGCCCATGATATAATGCAGATCAACTCGCCTTTTTTCTTTCCCCCACTCCAGTGTTCGCAAATGATTTCTCATATCATCAATTTTTTCTTTCATCACGCGCGAAGGAATTCTGTTAAAGTTCTCATCAAAAGCCGAAAAATAAATATTGGCGGGGAAAACCGGTTGCATCGAAAGCACTCTGTCAAACGTCTCCTGCGCATATTTATAGGCCGTATTTTTTATTTTTCTGCTCACCAGTCCTTCCCTTAAGGCGGAGGTGTCGATCTTGCGGGGTGAACCGAATTTGATGGATAGATTTCCTCTCTTTTTGTCACTGCAGAATTCTTTGATGATGTAACCTAAGTCCTGTATATATATATCTTTTTTACTTACGCCGGCGTCATGCATGCGGGTGAGTTCACTAAAATTTTCGTCTTCCATTACCTGCTCATAGGCAACGTTGACGTCGACGATATACACATCAACGTCGGTATACAGCGACGCTTCAATATCCATTTGGAACGGGAGATGATGAAATCCGTCGATTTTTCCGGTATAGCTTCTTCCGGTTTTCATTCCGTTTTTTTTCAATAATTCAAGCAGACTTGATTTTACTTCTGAATAACCGGGAAAGGTCACATACATTTCCTTTTTTTGGACCAAATGGTAACGATACGCGCGTGTCAACGAAAGAATTTCCTTTTTCCCGAGTTTGATTTCACTGCCGTCCTCTTGCTTTATTTCAACGGGTTCCCTGAAGACTTTGAAAGCGCCCCTGCTGCTCAAATATTGCGCTATACTCATTTGCTGATTTACAGCGGCAGGTTTAAAATCATGATTGATAATATTCGGTATGACGTGTTTAAAAATGTCGATATCCTCGATAAAAAGATTTGCGCCTCCTTCTGTTACCACCCTCATTTTATGTTCCCTGAAGAGCAAGTTTATTAAGATAAAATCCGCTTCGCTGAGATGATTTGGCTTAAAGGTTATGGAGCAATCCGGATGATCTTTTCTGAATTTCTTGATACCTTCAAGCCCGACAACCCGCATGTCATAGGTATTACCTCTGGCCAGCCGATAGAGTAACATCTCTAGCGGGTGAGTGTCATGATAGTGATGTTCTATTAGATGGAACATGGATTCCATTTTTTCGTATAATTGCTTCTTCATGACCGGCACCTATTAATTCGTTGAACCCGGAAAATCAATATATCCGATTAACCCCTGACTATGCTGATTTTAACACCTTAATTCGTGGATCTCTGTTCCTGGGGAAAGCGTGGAAGGCTTAGCGATAAATTTGATTTTTTTCTTATTTATTATTTATACCATTGGGGTTGTTTGAAATCAATCCCTTTGTCGTTTTGAGCGGCAGATGACCCCTTTAAATTCTTTGCGGTTTCGGCTATGGTAAAATCTAAGCCCAAAAATAGCCAAACGAAGTCAATTTTGATATTCAAAATAATTAAGGCCTTTGATCGAAATGACCCATTATTGATCAACCAGTAGGACTGTTGTCATGAATACCAATACAGATGAGAAAATCGGCACCTTGGCCCAGTGGCTTTATGAGGCTCACTATCCGGTTGTCTTTACCGGAGCAGGCATCAGCACCGAATCCGGTTTGCCGGATTTTAGAGGACCCGATGGCGTGTGGACCCGGCGAGACAAAGGACTGGCGCCGCCGCCTATGAGTAAGCCGTGGGATGAGGTGGAGCCCAATAGCGGGCATTATGCAATTGTGGACTTACAGAAGATGGGCAAATTAAAATTTTTGATTTCGCAAAATGTCGATAATCTGCATTTGAAATCGGGCATACGGCCCGAAATCTTAGCTGAATTGCACGGCAATATGACCAAGATGCGCTGTAAGCGCTGCGAGAAAACAGTCGATCAATCCCAGAATCTGATAACCTGCCCCTGTGGGGGGAGGCTGGTTTCCAGTGTGGTTGATTTCGGTCAGTCGTTGCCGCAAAAGGATTTGACCCTATCCTATGAGCACTCGCGCCAATGCGATTTATTTGTGGTGGTCGGATCCAGTCTGGTGGTAACTCCGGCGGCTGAAATGCCCCGAGAAGCCCTTATGGTCGGAGCCAAGCTGGTCATCCTCAACCAGGGTGAAACCCCCTTTGATTCGCAGGCGCATCTGAGATTCCATGAAACAATCGGAGAGGTTTTGCCGCGGGCGGTGAAACGGCTGAAACGCTTGATGGGATGGTTTGAATAATAGCGGCAATATGGTAAGTGTGTAAAACCTATTTGACTGGGTTGACTTATTTTGGATTGACAAATAAAGTTTGTCATTCAAAAAGATATTTGTCCTATAAATTCGTGGTTTTGCTGATTTTCAGAATTTTCAACCGAAAGGAGTAAGTATGGGACGCAAACGTTTTGTCGATTTGAGCATCGCCATTGAACCCGATCTTCCCAGTGATCCTCCCATGATGATCCCCAAGATTGATTATGTTACCCACGAAATGGGCGCCGAACAGATGAAAGATTTTTATCCCGGGGTTAAAAAAGAACAATTACCCGGGGGACTAGGTTGGGCTGTCGAATTTATCACTTTAACCACCCACTCCGGGACTCACTTGGATGCGCCTTTTCATTATCATCCCACCATGGATAAAGGGGAAACGGCATTGACCATTGACGAAATCCCGCTGGAATGGTGTTTCAATGACGGCGTGCTCTTGGATTTTCGCCATAAGGGAGACGGTGAGCGCATCACAGTCGAAGATGTCAAAAAAGAGTTGCAACGGATTCAATACGAGATTAAGCCCTTGGATATTGTGCTGATTCAAACCGGTGCGGATTCGACTTGGGGTACAGAACAGTATTTGGTAAAAGGCGCGGGCATGGATCGGGAAAGTACGCTGTTTCTCACCGAAAAAGGCATAAAGGTTGTTGGCATCGATGCCTGGAGCTGGGATCGTCCGCTGCCGTTTCAGGCCCAGGAATTCAAGGAAACCGGCGATCCCAAAGTAATTTGGGAGGCACACTTTGCCGGTATCGAAATCGGCTATTGCCATATGGAAAAATTAGCCAACCTGTCGGCAATTGGAAAAGCGCATGGGTTTACGGTATGCTGCTTTCCGGTCAAAATCAAAGGCGCCAGCGCGGGATGGGCCAGGCCGGTGGCAATCGTGGATGAAGATTAATTTATGCTCAAAGGAACAAATATTACAAAACGATTTGGCGGTTTGGTTGCGCTTTCCGAGGTTGATTTCGAAGTCCGGCGAAAGGAAATCGTCGGCTTGATCGGCCCCAACGGCTCGGGGAAAACTACCCTGTTCAATGTTATATCCGGCCTCTTTAAACCTGAATCCGGCCAAATCACGTTTGAGGGCGCGCCCATCAACGGCTTGCCGCCTCATAAAATTGCCCGCATGGGCATCGGACGCACGTTCCAGATTGTAAGGCCCCTTATGGATTTGAGCCTCATTCAAAATGTGGCTATTGCCGTGATGTACGGCAGGCAGGACATCAATACGCTCCGACCGGCCTTGGAGCGAGCTTCGGAGCTTCTGAAATTCACGCGCTTGAACGACAAGGCCCATATACTCCCCGGACAGTTGGCCTTGGAGGATCGCAAACGATTGGAGGTTGCCAGGGCCCTGGCGAGCAAACCGGAAATAATCCTTCTCGATGAAGTGTTCGCCGGATTGAACCAAAAGGAGATTGAAGGCGCCATTGAGTTGACCTTTCGAATCAGGGATGAGTTTGGGGTTACGGTATTTATGATAGAACATGTGATGAAAGCCATCATGGGGACCTGTTCACGGGTTATGGCACTGCACAATGGCGTTAAAATAGCCGATGGCGATCTTGAGTCCGTTGCCAATGACCCCAAAGTTATTCGGGCCTATCTTGGAGCGGGTTATGCTGGCCGTTAACGATTTAGAGGTGCATTATCAGGAATTGCGAGCTTTGCGGGGAGTATCCCTTGAGGTAACTGAAGCAGACCTGGTCGCCCTGATTGGATCCAATGGGGCCGGGAAAACAACTTTGTTGAATACGATTTCCGGGTTGCTTCCTGCTGCAAAGGGACATGTGTCTTGGCGTGGGAATTCCATTCTGGGACTTTCTGCAGATGCGATCTGTCAAGAGGGCATTATTCAGGTTCCAGAGGGACGCAAGCTTTTTCCCAGAATGACCGTCGAGGAAAACCTTGAAATGGGGGCATATTTACCGGCTGCCCGGGTCCACATCGCTGAAAATCTTCAAATGGTTTTTGAAATTTTTCCCCACCTGGCTGAACGACGAAAACAGGTAGCAAGCAGTCTCTCCGGTGGAGAACAGCAAATGGTCGCGGTGGCACGCGCGATTATGGCCGCACCGCAACTGCTAATGCTGGATGAACCGTCTTTAGGGTTAGCGCCGGTAATGGCAGCGGAAATTTTCCAGGTCATTGAAGATTTAAACCAGCGTGGGATCACGACACTTTTGATTTCTCAGGAGGTCCTGCATACGTTGACGATTGCCACCTATGCCTATGTTTTGGAAAACGGGAAGGTGACTTTAGATGGTCCGGCTCAACAACTTTTAGATAACCCACGAATAAAAGAATCCTATTTGGGACTGTGAAGAATTATTCGATTAATTCATCAGAAAGGAGGGTAAAGAGATGATTCAAAATGTCATCAAAAAAGCGCTAGTGTTGACCTTGGCAATTTGTATTGCTCTGATTATGACTCAGCCAGTTTGTGCCGAGGACAAACCGATTGTCATTGGGGGGTCTTTGCCATTGACCGGCAAGTTTGCTGAAACGGCCAAGTGGATCGAAAAAGGCATGAAATACTGGGCTGATGAAGTCAATGCCAAGGGCGGGCTTTTGGGCCGCAAAGTAGAATTTAAGATTTATGACGATGAATCGGATGCCAAAAAAGCTGTTACTTTTGCCGAAAAGGCCATTACTGTGGACAAGGTCGATCTGCTTTTCGGTGGATATCCAGGCACAGCCGCTCGCGCAGTGATGCCGGTGGCGGAAAAGCATAAATATGTCTATGTTTCCATGGGCGGACATATGAAAAGCTTCCAGCAGGGCTATACGTATTCCTTTGGCGGCCCACCGCTGATGGGTGAATGGTGGTATGAAGGCTTTTTTCAGTACCTGAAGGCCATGCCGGCCGATCAACGCCCTAAACGGGCTGCCGTGTACACCATGAACAATCCCATCGGCGCTTCCGCAAGTTCAACGCTGGCCGGCTGGTTGCAGGAACTGGGCATTGAGATGGTCATCGATGAGAAGTACAACCTGCCACTGCCCGACGCCACTCCGCTGATTGTCAAGGCCAAACAGATGAACACCGACATTTTGTTCTCAAACGGTTTTTTTGCAGATGGAGTCATGACCGTTCGTGCGGCCAAAGCACTTGATTACAGACCCAAGGTTATCGTTCAGGCGATTGGTTCGGTCATACCGGCCTGGGTAAAGGAATTAGGCAAAGACGGCGACTATATATTTTCCGGTACCGCCCTGCACAATAAGCTGAACTATCCCGGAAACGACAAACTCAATGCCTATATCAAAAAAAAGTTCGGCTTGCCGGGTTATCCAGTATACTTCGGTTTCGGCTATGCCTGGATGCAGACCCTTTCCCAGGGCGTTGAAGGTGCCAAGAGCCTGGATCAGATCAAAATTCGCGATTGGTTGAAATCCAATACGGTTAATAACATTGCCGGCCCGATGCGCTTTGATGATAAGGGATTGCCGGCGCCCATCAATTTCTGCACCCAGATCATCAATGGCCAGGTGGAGCTCATTTGGCCCAAAGAGGTTCGCACGGCGGAGCCGGTGTATCCAAGACCCAAATGGGAATAAAGATTCAACAGTTTGAGGTTAGAGGCAGAAGATAGTTTTGTTGTGGCCTCTAACCTCATGTAAAACGCTCCTCAAGTCCACCGGATTCGGAACGCTCCTATTACCCGCGCGCCTCGCCTGAGCTGGTGATGGCGGGCTAGCGAAGCGCCTCTTTAACAGAGCGAAGCGATCTATGAATTCAGTTCTAGTTTTACAGTCCTTGTTCAGCGGGATCATGATGGGGTCGGTGTATGCCTTGCTGGGTATCGGTTTTTCGCTGTCCTGGGGGGTCATGAAGGTCATCAATATATCCCACGCCGCCTTTGGTTTATTTGCCGCGTTCTTGGCATATACACTGTTGCAGGCGTGGGGACTGGATCCGATTCTTTCCATCGGCGTTTCCGTGCCGCTGCTGTTTATTGCAGCGTGTTTTATCTATCGGTTTTTAATCACTCCCATTACCCATGCCAAAGAAGTGATCGTATCTTCCATGATTATGACATTTGGCATTGCCATCATACTGGAAAACCTGATGTTGCTCATTTGGAGCCCTGATCCTAGGGTTCTAACCACCAGTTATACGAGCAAAGTTATCATTCTGGGGCCTTTTTATTTTCAGTATCCGAGATTGGCGGGTTTTTTGATGGCCGCTATCGGAGTTGGCAGCATTCAATTTTTTCTCAAACGAACGTACACAGGTAAAGCGGTGCGCGCCGCCTGGCAGCAACCCGACGCTGCCCAACTGTACGGCGTGAATCTCAAACGCATCAGTATGATCACTTTTGGACTGGCGGTTGCATCTGCCGGTGCCGGCGGCGTCTGCATGGCGTATTTATATTCGTTTGAGCCGCATACCCACAGCCTTTGGCTGATTTACTTATTTTTAGTTGTGATTGTCGGGGGTGTGGGCAATGTGTTGGGTGCGGCGTCTGCAGGCTTGATTATTGGTGTGATTACGGGATTATCGTTGGCTTTTTTGCCGTATCAATGGGTAAATTTGTTGACCTTTGGGTTGCTCATGATCATTCTAATTCTAAGACCTCAGGGCTTGTTTCAAAGTGAGGTTTGAGCATGGTTTCTTCATCGAATCGATTGGTATTCGGCGTATCCATCCTTTTGTTTTTATGCCTGGCCATATTCCCCTGGTTTGGGCTTCCAGTTTATTTTGTGTCGTTGCTCTTCACCGTTTTCATGTTTGTCACATTGGCAACTTCATGGAACATTATCGGCGGCTATGCTGGCTATCTTTCTTTCGGGCACGTTGCCTTTTTCGGTATTGGTGCCTATACGACCGCACTGCTGGTGAAAGGATTCCACCTTTCACCATTTTGGACCATCCTATCATCCATTCCGGCCGGATTTGTGGCGATGCTGATTGCGATGATTGTGGGCTATCCATGCTTGCGGCTTAGAGGACCGTATTTTGCGGTAGTCACCCTCTGCTTTGCATTCGTGGTGGATTTGGGAATCAAGAACCTGGACATACTTGGTGGACCGGAGGGGCTGTGGCTAAAATCCCCGGATCTACCCATCGAAACCATCCGGGCCATCTTATTTGAAGCCATGTTGGTGATCATGATGTTGTCGATTATGTTGGCGTACTGGACCAGCCGCTCCAAATTTGGTGCCGGTTTGCGGGCCATCAAAGAGGATGAAGAGGTCGCGCAAACCATGGCCATCAATGCCCCGCTAATTAAGATACAGGCCTTTGCGTTATCGGCTGTTTTTCCCGGAATGGCCGGAGGTATATATGCTTACTATCTGACCTATATTCATACCGACATCGTATTTGACATGATGATATCTATCCTGATTGTCTTAATGGCTCTGTTTGGCGGAGGCGGCACCGTGATGGGCCCGATCATTGGTGCAGTCCTGCTGACTTTGATTAATGAAGGACTTTCAACATTTGTCAAGGCGGAGTTTGCCAGAATTATCTATGGTGGTTTGTTTATTGGTGTGATTATTTTTCTGCCCAACGGAATCATGGAATTTTTTAAAAAGGAAAATCGGGTAGAGTCAGGTATATTTTTAGCTGAAAATGGTAGAAATAGATCGGCGGCCTGAGGAGATTACGGATACCCTATTTTCAGTCTGCAGTGAGAGGGCTACTTGAGGTTCATTGGAAGAAATGTTATGCCGACTGCGCCGGTTGTCCGGTTTGCCTGAGAAGTATAAATACCGGCTAACGGGCTTAACAGGCAAACCGGCAAACCAGACTTAATCACAAAACCAAATAAAAGGAGTAAACCATGAGCAAATTTATTGTGACAGCAGCGATTACCGGTTCAATTCATACGCCGACCATGTCTTCCGACTTGCCGATTTCCCCGGATGAGATTGTTGAAGAAGCTCACCGGGCATATGAAGCGGGCGCGGCCGTCGTCCACGTCCATGTCCGCAATCCGGAAACCGGACAGCCTTCGGCGGACTCCAATTTGTTCGGCGAAGTGCTTTCAAAAATCAAAAGCAAGTGTAATGTGGTCGTCTGTACGACCACCGGTGGGGGAATGGGGCAAACCACCGAACAACGGGTAGCAGTGGTCAAAACATACAGTCCGGAGCTGGCTTCGTTAAATGCCGGATCTATGAACTTTGCCCTTTTTCCCGTCCTGGAAAAAATCAAAGAATTCAAATATGACTGGGAGCCGCAATTTTTGAGCATGACCGAAGATTTTATATTCCCCAATACGTTTAAAACCCTGAAGGAGTTCAGCCAGTATTTTGGTGAGGAAAACACCAAGCCGGAATTTGAAGTTTATGACGCCGGTATGTTGAATAATCTGGCTTTTCTGATTGACAGAGGTTTTGTTAAGAAACCGGTTTATATCCAATTTGTTCTGGGAATCCTCGGGGGTATGCAGGCCACCATTAATAATCTTGTTTTCTTACACAACTCCGCACGGGAAATCATTGGTGACGATTTTCAGTGGTCCGTGTGTGCCGCCGGTAAAAATCAGTTCAGGATGTGCAATGCTTCTCTGCTGATGGGAGGCTACACCCGGGTTGGGCTTGAAGATAATCTTTATCTGGAAAAAGGCGTTATGGCCAAAAGCAGTGCGGAGCAGGTCGAGAAAATTATCCGGATTGCCAAGGAGCACGGTATCGAGCCTGCCTCACCGGATGAAGCACGCGAAATCCTCATTCTCAAAGGACTGGATAAGGTTAAATATTGATGAGTTCACACATCAAACAAGCGCCAGATAGCTCGCAGCCTCTCATTGTCCTCGATAACATCACCATCCGGGTACGAGAACAATTTATTTTAGCGAACACCAGCTGGGTTATAAAAAAAAACCAGAACTGGGCGATCATCGGCCCCAATGGTGCCGGAAAATCGTCTTTAGTTCGTGCGATTGCAGGTGAACTTCCTGTTGTTCAGGGAAAAATCGCATATCATGGCGATGAGTCCTTTAAAGATAAAATATGTTATGTGTCCTTTGAACGCCATCAGCACCTGATTGCGCGTGAAGAAGATCGTGACGCATCCCGCTATTTCAGCGGAAGACTGAATGATTTTACAACCGCTCGCCAAGTGATTTACGAAGGCCTTTCAAACTTAGGCAGCCGTGGCCAGCAATTCGATTCCATAATTGAGCAATTGGGTATTGAGCATTTGCTAGAGCGAGGGATTCGTTTTTTGTCAACCGGTGAGATGAGAAAAGTTCTGATTGTCCGGGCCCTGATCATGTTTCCGAAAATTCTCATCCTGGACGAACCGTTTGATGGGCTAGATGCTGCCTCCCGATCTCAGCTTGCAGAAACGATTAATGGTTCAATGAATAAAGACACGCAAATTATTTTGGTGACCCACCGACTTGAGGAAATCCTACCGAATATTTCCCATATGATGGGTTTAAAGGATGGCAGGATGTTTTTTCAGGAAAAGCGCGACGATATTCTGAACCATGATCAAATAAAACGCCTCTATCATCGCAACCGATTTCACGCTGATGTCTTTCCAATCAACGAACGACCTGCTTGTTCCAAATCATCAATAATACCCGATGTACTGGTGGAGATGAAAAACACCACCGTCAGATATACCGATGTTACCGTGTTGGATAATCTAAACTGGCAGATGAAATCAGGTGAGAACTGGGCGATTGCCGGGCCCAATGGGTCAGGTAAAACCACGCTGTTGAGCTTAATCGCCGGAGATAATCCCCAAGCCTATGCCAATGAAATTTATCTGTTTGGAAGACGCAGAGGCACTGGCGAGAGTATTTGGGAGATTAAACAAAGAATCTGCACGATTTCATCTGAATTTCAAATTCGCTACCGCAAGTCTATTCAGGCTGTGGATGTCATCCTATCCGGTTTTTTTGATTCAGTAGGGCTTTACCGGCAAAGTAGTTTTGCTCAGCGGGAAATTGCTAAAAAGTGGATCGATTTTATTCACATGACCGAAAAGGCAGACAAGCCCTTTAACCAATTATCCTATGGTGAGCAGCGCTTGTTGTTGTTGGCACGCGCAATGGTAAAATTGCCGGTGCTTCTGATTTTGGATGAGCCCTGCCAGGGCCTCGATCGAACAAATCGTAAGATGATCTTGAATTTAATCGATGTTATCGCCCAAAATAGCCACACTCACATTCTGTTTGTTACTCATCATGATGAGGAAGTACCTGCATGTATTACCCATTTGTTGCGATTTGAAAAAGAGCTGAGCGGCAAATATTCCATAGTTTCCGTTTGCATGTAGATTTCAACTCTTCACCTTCAATTTCATGGATTTTTAAAATTCATTTCGTAAAAAAATATTCAAATTATTTTGGATGACAAGTGGCCAAATATAAAATTATGTCTATAGTATATAAATATACAGAACGACATAAATCATTTCGCATACATACACAGCGTTCTGCATGTTTGACCCTATACTGTCGTGCTAAAATCAACGATTCAAAGGGCGAATACGCAATTTATTATGACGCTGTGTATAAATTGTTAGGCAATTAAAGGATCAATTCATAAGTGAATTGCCGCTTCGTTTTGCGGTTTTGGAATATGTGAAAATGAAACGTTTGTCGCCAGCCCTTATAATAATCCTCATCGTGCTGATTTCAGTTGGCACCGGTGCTTCGAAGACGCTACCTGATGAAAAGACCCTGCGCAGCTGGATACAAGAAATGAAGGTGTCTGCGCGAGGACCCTTCAAACGTATCCAGTGGTTCTGCGAGGACGGAACGATTCAGCCTCCCAAAGAGTATGCCTGCAAAGATCACGGCGGAGGGGTGCAACACGGCGAATGGACGGATCGGGTCAAGACGCTGCGGGCAAACGGATACTACATTGCCAATGTATTTGCCGATATTGACCCTCAGGTGCTTTTACCGAATCCGGAGCACTTCGATATCGTCAAACAGATGATTGTGGAAAAGTTTCTGATTCATGCGGATAACGGGTGGATATTCCGCAAAGCCCGCTTTTACCGTGGTGCCCTGCAAGCCGAAGATGAAGCCATGAGCGGCCGCAACCTTTTGCTGGCCCTCATGGCGGAGCCAAAGTGGAAAGAAAAATATTTGGTTTTGCGAGAGGCGGTCAAATTATTTCCCCATGGTCGCGCGGGCGCCCCGATTAGTGAAATGAGACAACTATCCCTAGCCATTGCCGAGCAGGATAAAAATTTCGAAACCCTTCGCATTAAGATCCATGTCCAGCCGGAATTAGGTGATGCAACGCGCGTCAGAACCTACGCCGCCCAAAAAGGTCTTGCCGATTTGTCAGAAGATTATGAACATTTAGCAACGGTGATTGAAAAAGTTTTCAAACCTTCAGACCTTCAATTTGAGCTGCAGTCATTATCCAAACAGGTCAAAGATAGCAATACGGTGCGCTTGCTCAATCAACGTATCGGTCAGATGTCAAAAGATAACACACCGTGGATACGTTTTGCTGCTGCTTGCCGGCTTTTGGCAGCGCTTCGCGATGACCTCTCAAATGCGGGCAGTGCAAACCAAATGCTAGCGGCCTTGGATGCCAGTTTAACCCTGGAAGATGATTTGTTTCGCATCTCAAATGATCTTTTAGAAGAACTTGATCGCGCCACCCGCCGTGAACGGCTAGCGTGGTTAAAAGAAACCACTGCCGCTCTTTATGGTGCCGGAATTCTTACCAAAAGACAATGGAATGCCTTACAAGCAAGCATTCACCGACATACACAGGCTGAGCCGATGTTAATCGACTATAAGGCAGAATTAGATTATGCCGCGCTGGTACCTGGATGGGCGGACAGAGCGCTTCGATTTCATTTTTCGCAGGCCGTCGCCCAATTAACCGTACTTGAGCCCATCGCTCGCAGATACATTCACGATCGCCTACGCGGTAGTTTATTGCTTTTTTATACAACTGTTTTCGATAGTTTAATGGCCGATGCAAACCAACAATTAGGCATTCAGAACACATTATTGGGTCAAAAAAACATTGCATCGGGATTGCGCGGTTTAAATGCTGGTCTTGCACGCGGGATACTCAGAGAGCCTCAGCGGGGTGAAGTTTCCCAACATTTTGATCGCAACAGTATCTATGTTTTGCCAGCGACCACCGAAGATCTGCCGCCGGTGGCCGGTATCGTTACAGCAGGCAAGGGTAACATCCTATCTCACGTTCAGCTGCTGGCTCGCAATTTGGGTATCCCCAATGTAGCCATTGATAAATGGCTGTTGCCGCAGATTAGATCCAGAAAAGGGCACAAGGTGGTTTTGGCTGTAAGCCCACAGGGTGTTGTTCAGCTTGTTGATGATGGACCCCAATGGGATGAAATATTTGCGCGTCAGAAAGCGGCGCCAGATGTCATCATTCGGCCGGATCTCGACAAGTTGGATCTTTACAACCACAGTCTTATACCGCTGCAAAATTTAACTGCAGCTGATTCAGGACGGGTTGCCGGGCCTAAAGCTGCCAATCTTGGGGAACTCAAATATCATTTTCCGGAAGCAGTTACCAGCGGCTTGGTTATTCCTTTCGGTATTTTCCGGGCGTTGCTCGACGAACCCATTGAACCTGGTGGCCCGAGCGTGTTTAACTGGATACAAGATCAATATAAGTTGATCCGGAGTTTGGGGGTCTCACCCCAAAAACAAAAACAGATAACCCGCCAATTCTTACAGCGCATACGAAATTGGATTGTCCATGCGGATGCCGGTGAAGCGTTTCGTCATCGGCTGCAAGCGGCCTTGGAAGAAACGTTCGGTACGGACGGGACCTACGGGGTTTTTGTTCGCAGCGATACCAATGTGGAAGATCTTCCGGGATTCACGGGGGCGGGCCTCAACCTGACGGTGGCCAATGTTGTCGGTTTTGAAAACGTACTGAAGGCGATCAACCGGGTTTGGGCATCACCGTTTACCGAGCGCGCCTATCAGTGGCGCCAGGCTTATATGGAGAATCCGGAACATGTATACGCATCAGTGTTATTGTTAAAAAGCATACCTGTTGAAAAATCCGGAGTGATGGTTACAGCAGATGTGCACAGCGGGCAAAAAGGATGGCTTACCATTGCAGTAAATGAAGGCATTGGTGGTGCAGTTTCAGGACAGACAGCCGAAGAATTGCGGGTAAACATGCACAGCGGCAGTGTTCGGCTGATGGCGCATGCAACAGAGCCATTCAAGCGTATTTTGCTAACTTCCGGGGGGTTGGCAAAAATCCCGACCAGTGGAACCGAAGCCGTCTTGTCTGAAGCCGATGTTGCTATTTTGATAAATTTTGCCAAGTCCGTGCCCATACGTTTCCCTAAATTGCTGAACAGCGACGGTCGTCCGGTACCGGCTGATATCGAATTTGGTTTTTATCGGAACAAATTGGTACTTTTTCAAATTCGACCCTTTCTGGAAAGTGCACAGGCGAGACGCAGCCTTTTTTTGAACCGCCTTGATCAAGCGTTAAGTGAAAAGCATGGGATTACCGTGAATTTAGACTCAATTCCTGGAGAGTAATATGAAACCGATTCTAAGGTTGAGCGTTTTCATTTTATGGCTGCTGGGGGCTTCATACGCATGGTGCTATCCATTGGATGGCTATCCGTATACTGGTATTTTACGACTGGAGGGTTTTCGTCTGGCTCAGAAAGGCAAGGTGCGCGGTATCCGTTTATATGCCGGCGCGTTGCTAAATCGTGAACAGATTGATTTACGGTTGTTGGGGCAACATGATTTCCAGATTCCCGAACCAGATACAGAATTTACGGCAAAGATCAAAAATCTTTTAGGCGCCGAAGCAGCTCGTTATGGGGTTGCGGTGTTGGATTTGTCGAATCCTCATCAACCCGTGTATGCCGAACATCGCGGTAATGTCCGCGCCAATCCCGGTAGTGTGGGTAAAATATTAGTCGCATTGGGGATTTTTCAGGCCTTGGCTGATATTTATCCTGAAGATGTCGAAGCGCGGTTAAAGGTGCTGCGAAATACGATGGTTACCGCCGATCAGTTCATCCAATCCGATCACCACATAGTGCCTTTCTGGACCCTGGAGAGCAAGAAAATATGGTACCGCCCGGTACAGATCGGTGATCAGGCCAATTTGTGGACGTATCTTGATTGGATGCTGTCTGCCAGCTCAAATGCGGCGGCCAGTATGGTGATTCGAGAGCTCGTTTTAATGGTTCAATTTCGTCGGGAGTATCCGGTCAGCGACGAGGTCGCCAATAAGTTTTTAAGCCAAACGCCCAAGCAAAAGCTTACGACTATATTGTCACAGACCTTGCAGGATTCAATATCACGCAATGGTCTGGATACCGAACAGTTAAGGCAGGGATCGTTTTTCACCTGGAAAGGCAAAAAACTTATACCCGGAACCACCAGTTATGCCAGCCCGAAGGAATTGCTAAATTATCTGGTCAAAATGGAGCAGGGCAAACTTGTCGACGAGTTTTCGAGTCGCGAAATCAAGCAGCTTATTTACTTGACCCAGGGTCGAATCCGATATGCCTCATCGCCGGCCTTGGCCAATGCCGCCGTCTATTTTAAATCCGGATCTTTATATAAGTGTAAAGCCGAATCGAATTTTAAATGTCGTAAATACCACGGCAATGTTGTCAACATGCTCAATTCGGTGGCCATTATTGAATCACCAGCACCAGAAAAGAAGCTCCATTACATGGTGGTGGTAATGTCGAATGTGTTGCGCAAAAATTCGGTGGTGGTTCATCAAACGTTGGCTACGCGATTACATCGATTAATTGAAACTTATCACAAGAAAAGATAAGTCTACTGCACCATAGGTGCGGACTCACAAACGAGTTCGTCGAGGGCAACGATCAGCTCCGTCAGCCATTTGTCGCCGTGGGAACTTTTGGCCAACGCCACCGCGATATAGTGGCGGCCATCATGCTCGATAATGGCGCTGTCGGAATGATATTGTTTCCAGGTGCCGGATTTACGATAGATGCGGGATTTGGGATGAATCTTTTTAATTCCTTTGACAAACTTGTGTTCGATGGCAGGATTTCCTAAGATCGATTTCATCAGCTGACTGAGTTCAGGGGAAACCAGCTGGCCGGTTTCTAACAAATAATAAAAGCGGGCAACCTGAAGAGCTGTTGCCCCATGGGAAAGATTATGCAAGGGATCGCGTTTAAAGGCAGGTGACTTGCCATATTCTTTGCCGACCCACAGGCCGCCATTTTTTTCTGGATCATACAAACGATAGCGAGGTGATTGCAGCAGTTCGCTTAAGTACTCTTTTCCGACGCGATTGAGAATTTCGGTTGCCGCCTCATTGGATGAATTGCGGATCATTTTTTTGAGCTTAACCAGGATTTCGTCATTGAGGGTCATTTCCCCTTTTGAGATTCGATCAAATGCGCCAAGTAGGATGGCTATCTTCGGCAGACTGGCAGCATACATCATTTCGTTAGGATTGACATATGCCATGCGCGGGTTTAAAGGCTCGGTCATATCGATGACGACAACACTGAGAATTTTGCGATTAGCAGCCTCATCTAGGTCTAAAGAATACAGATAGCTTTCCAGTCCTTTTTGTAAGGCCGGATCACAGGTTTCACCCAACGAAAGGGATTGTTGCTGGGCGTATAACGGATTTGCAACAAGTAAGGCTAGGATAAAATAGACAATAAAGCGGAATTTAAGATTCATATTGATAATTATTACTAATTATTATAGAAATTACAAGTGGAAACTTCAATACAGAAGATAATAGCAGAATGTAAGGGAAGATACGTTGCCCTTCGAAAGCTGGGAATTCGAGCTGCTTTTTTATTTATTAACTTTTTTCTTATTATTATGGCCTTGTACCAGCTGAAGCCCGCCAGTCGCTCTCTTTTTATCGAGTATCTGGGCGCAGAAAGTTTACCTTATGTATGGATTATTACTGCGCTCACCATGATTGTTTTTATCTCTTATTATCATCGACTAGTTGAACGTAAAAGCAGACTTCATGTGGTGATGGGAACATGTCTGGTATTTAGCGGATTATTGATTTTGTTCCGCGCGTTGTTTAATTTTCCTGGGGCGGCAGTACCGATATGTTTTTATGTATTCGTTGATATTCTTAGTGTTGTTCTGGTTGAACAATTTTGGAGTCTGACCAACTCTATTTATACTACCTATGAAGGCAAATCATGGTATGGCTTGGTTGGCACCGGTGGCGTGGTTGGTGGTGTGGTCGGCGGGGGGTTTTCGGCATTTTTAATCCAACACACCGCATTGCAGACGCCGGATCTTCTTGCAACGGCGGCGGCTACCATTTTCCTCGTTTTTGCCCTCACCTGGCTCATGGGACGAGCCGGAATATATTGTGAAGTCGAACAGATCGTGAGTCTAAAAATGGCAAGTAAGGGGGGTTGGCGAATCTTAGGCCACAGCCGCTATTTGTTGCTGATCGCCGCGATTTTGTTGTTTGCACAACTGGTTTCTCCTTTAATCGATTACCAATTTTTAAATACGATTGAAGGCTTTTATCCGCAAAGAGAAGCACGGACCGCTTTTTTATCCTTATTTTTCAGTATACTTGGATTGATTTCTATTGGAATAAATTTAGGCATTACGCCGCTTATGCACCGTTCTTTTGGTGCTATTGGTGGTTTGATCGCACAACCGTTATTGATTAGCCTTTTTTCATGGTGCTTCTTGTTTCAATCAACGCTGTTTTTGGGTTGTGCCGTCAAGATCAGCGATCGGGGTTTATTTTATTCCATTAATCGTGCTTCAAAGGAACTACTCTATATACCAGTGGATCCGATAACTATATATCAAGCCAAAGCCTGGATTGATATGTTTGGATACCGGCTGTTTAAGGTCTTTGGATCCGTTTTGATTTTGCTTTTCACTCAGTGGCTGCCTTTTACTTTAAGTATCGCCCAGCTTAGCTGGTTTACCATAAGTATCTGTGCGATTTGGATAGGGTTGATCTTGGTTCTGCGACTTGAGTATCGACTGGTGTGTCAAAATTCGAGATAGCTATTTTGATTCAGGCTTAAAATAACTGTTCGCTTTATGCTTTATGCCCTATGCTCTGTGCTATAGGCCACACAGCTTTGCACTCAATTGCCAGAGTTTCTTGCGAATTTCAGAATCATAAAGGATGTTGCAGAGTTTGGACTGGCAATAGGCTTGCCACCCATCGTATTGCTTTGTTGGATGAAGATTTTCGAAATCCAAGGTTGAACCGTGGATCATGGAACTGACATTGATGATGCGGCTTGGCGCACCTGTTTTGATGATATCCAGCAACAGCATTGTCAGCAGAAAGCCGGCTAAATAATTAACAGCAAAGGTCATTTCATATCCGTCTTCGGAAACCTCGTAGCTCCCCGTAGCAACCCCGGCATTGTTGATCAGCACATTCAGACGATCATTATGGGAGGCCTCTTTTATTTCTTGCATGACACGTTGCCCTTTGGCTGGATCTCTGCCGTGCAAAATGACGGTGGCACCGAATTGAGCCATTTCAAGTGCTGTTTGTTTTCCGATTCCATCGGTCGACCCGGTGATAAGGACAGTTTTATTTTCCATTTACTTTCTTCCTTTTTAATCACCTCTCAAATTTAATGCTTTAGAATTGCGCCTTTACACCAATTATCTGTTGTGTAATAGTATTTTCTGTTCGGGTCAAGTGGCGCTTGAAATCTAATGGGCAAGTAGACCTGGAAGGTTATTTTGGAATCATACGACTAGGTAGTGAGTTTGAAGCGCAAAAATGATGGCGTTAAACTATTTTGACTGGATTATCATCCTCGTTTATCTTACCGGTATGATCGGGCTGAGCTTTTTCCTAGCCAAAGGTCAAAGAACCGATCGGGATTATTATTTAGGCGGCAATAAAACTGCCCCATTGCCGATCGCTCTTTCCACCATGGCCACCCAGTGTTCCACCAATAGTCTGCTCGGCGCACCGGCTTTTGTGGCCTTTGCCGCTGGGGGCGGATTAATCTGGTTGCAATACGAACTTGCCGTACCGTTTGCCATGATCGTTCTGATGATTGTAATCTTTCCAATTTTCCGGCGGCTCAATCTCATCTCCCTTTATGCCTATCTTGAAGGACGTTTTGATGCCGGTACCCGTACGGTGATCAGTATCTTATTCCAGTTTTTGAGGGCTTTTTCCACCGGGGTAACCGTCTATGGCATTTCCCTTGTGTTGATGGTCTGTCTGAACATTCCGTTTTGGGCCGCTGTACTGTTACTTGGGGGAGTTACGGTGCTGTATGATGTTCTCGGAGGGATGAGAGCGGTCATATGGTCTGATGTCATCCAAATTGTTGTACTTTTCGGGGCCGTTTTGGCGGCTGTTTTCGTATCGATTCAACTTGTGGGCGGTTTTTCAACCGTATTTGATTTATTCAATCCGGAACGTTTGCAGGCTGTTGATTTTTCCCATCACGGCCTGGGAGACGGTCAGACCTTTTCTTTTTGGCCGATGCTGGTGGGCGGATTGTTTCTTTATTTATCCTACTACGGTTGTGACCAGACTCAAGCCCAGCGGGAACTTTCGACACGCAGTGTCGAGGACACCAACCGCGCCTTATTTCTGGATGGCATGATGCGCTTTCCGTTGGTTTTGTCTTACTGTTTTCTGGGTGTATGCCTGGGAGCCTACGCAGCCTTGTATCCCGATTTTGCAACCAGCCTGCCCCTCAACGATAACGGCCATCCAAACTACAATCTTGCCGTACCTGCCTTTGTTTTAGCCCAATTTCCCCACGGGCTAATCGGGTTAGTGATGGTCGGATTGTTTGCAGCTGCCATGTCTTCTCTTGATTCGACCTTAAATGCCCTTTCGGCGCTGAGCATGCAGGACATTGTCAAACGTTTTACGAAAAGAGAATTTTCCGTGCGGCGTGAGTTGGTCATATCCAAGTTGCTCACTGTATTCTGGGGCGCTGTTTGTTTGTTCTTTGCTTTCTTTGTGGGAGATGTTTCGCAAACAGTCATTGAATCCGTAAACAAAATCGGCTCTTTAATTAACGGGCCCTTGTTGGCTGTTTTTTTAATGGGAATGCTGACCCGACGGGTAAACGGACAGGGCGCCATCGCCGGATTGATCAGCGGATTTATAACGAATCTGGTGTTATGGAAATATGTTCCTCAAATATCATGGCTATGGTGGAATGTTATTGGATTTTTGGCGGCATATAGCATGGGATACGTCGTCAGCATAGCATTCCCGGCACCCCACCCGGATAAACTGGAAGGTAATCTCTTTCGTCGGCTGGAATCTCAATCCAAAAGTAATCAGCGCCGCTGGTGGTCCTATTATTTTGTTCTTGCCGTTTACGGTACGGGAATATTGTTTTTCTTAATGGGGCTATCAGTTTATTTTTAGCGAAGGTCATCAGGCTTATTGCCCGTTGATGGAAGCAATCAGATCGACAAACTGCAGCGGATCGACATAGGTGCCGTTTACTTTTATTCCCCAATGCAGGTGAGGACCATTGACCCTGCCTGTTTTACCGGACAAACCGATTCGTTGCCCCTTTTCGATATGCTGGTTTGGGCTTACATCGATTCTGCTGAGGTGGGCATAATTTGTAAAAATTCCTGTTCCGTGGTCGACAATAACGATGTTGCCGGAAAAAAACAGATTTTTGGCTAGCCTGACGATTCCTGAATTGGCGGCAAATACAGATTTTCCCGTCGGCGCTCGAAAATCCACACCATTATGAAAGCTTCTTAATTGACCGTTAAACATGCGTTTATTGCCGAACGGACTGGTAACATCGCTGTTGAGCGGCAATTGAAAGATACCATTCCAAAATCGATCAAAACTACCACTCGAATAAATGCCCTTAACCTCCTTTTTTTCGCGCTTGACCCTTGCAAGGTCTTTTTTGCTCAAATTGACCTTTTGTGGACTAACTTTTAACTTTTCGGTTCTGTACTTTCCAGCAACGACATTAAATGGAATCATCCTTGAATAAATACCATGGGTATCGGTCCATTCAATGATCAAAAAATTCTGCCCCGATTTGGCGTGCCATGGGATTGCGAGCAACCCGAAATAAGCACCATCGGATTGAACCGGATATTTGAAGACCGGGATGAGGTGGTCCTGAAATCGTATCTGCCAATCGGGTATGGGTTTGGCCAAAAGTTGAGTATCGATTTTCAGCAATACTGTACTCCCGTTGACGGCTTCAGTGGAGGATAACATAAACGGATAATATTGATGGGCCAGATCAGTCCTTGGACGGCCGAAAGCCGCCGAGAGGCCGGCTATAATAATCATGCATATAACCCCTACGACAATAACATGACGGGAATCTTTCATTTATAACTTATCCGGTCAAATTACCAAAAATGGTCGGTTCAACGTATGTGCATCCAAAGTGACATTACAAAGGTTAAGACGCATAACGCACTATGGTAAGCAATTTCTTTATTTTAGCATTATTTGGTGCAATATTCAGCAAGATTTATCAAATCATCCTTTCAGGATCTTTAAAATGAAAGCATACGACCCCCTTAACATGCAATTAGAAATGGCGCATACAAGGTTGGATTTGGCAGGTGCAGCCTTTGGCTGCACCTGCTTGTTGCCTATCCCTTGATGATTCTGGGCAGCATCATTTGATGGTGGGGACAGATGGATTTTGGATTTTGGTAAGCTGCTCCGGCAAAAGCGACCATATAGTTTCGGATTTCGGTCATTTTCGCCACCTCATCGACCAGGCCATGCTGGGCACAGTAAACCGGCCGGGAATTATCATGGTATTCCTTAACAAGTTTGTTCATTTCTTCAATGATCGGTTCCAAAGGTCTGCCGGCATCTTTTTCCTTGACCAATCGCCGCGAAAAGCTCGCCGCCGCCGCGGTCTCACCGTGCATGACGTAAATCTCGGTGGTTGCGGTGCCCAATGTAAAGGCATTATGACGGTTTGCCGTGGGGCCTCCCATGATGTAGTGAGCGGCCGCAGTACCTTTGCGCAAAACGACCAGCATCATGGGGACATCGGTTTGCTGAATCGAATAAATCAACGATTGGCCCAAGCCCAATAATTCGGCCTTTTCCGCAAGATCTCCAACGTCGATGCCGGTTGTATCCTGAAACCAGATGACTGGTATGCGATCGCGACCGCAATGAACCACAAATTCGTTCATCTTAATTAATCCCTGGCGATAAAGCTTCCCGCCGATGGCAGGATACGGTGCGTATTCGGGATAATCTTCGCCGAAAAAGCCTTGCCGGTTAGCGATAACACCGATCAGGAACCCATCGATGATTACCAAACCCGTGTATACTTCGGGTCCATAATCCGGGCGATATTCCATGTGTTCACTGCGATCCACCAGACGAGACAAGACTTCGTCAAAATTATACATTTGTTTTTGGTTAAAGGGGACCAGGCGATAGATGTCTTCAGCCGGATAGCGGGGTTTTTTCGGTTCGGCCACCCGGAAAAATTTCGGATTGTAGGCCGGCATATCTTTCATATATTCCTTCAGACCGTCGAGCACCCCCTCTTCCGTTTCATATACATGCCTGAAGAAGCCGGTTTCATCGTAGTGGATCTTTACAGCCCCCGGTGGTTCGACTTTATATTGTTTGGCCGCCTGAATGAGCTGTTCTGCCCCTTCAAGATCAAAATACCCTTTGGGTGACATTCCGCTCAGAATACCACCACCCCCAACAGCGATGTTGCAGTTTTTGTGAGCAAAGAGGATGGTCGGGCTGATGCCTTGGTATCCGCCACCAGCGGGATTGGTTCCATAAATCCCGGCTAGGATAGGAACCCCCGATTGTTCGAGTTCTGCATGTCTGAAAAACGTGGTTCCGGAACCGCGACGATCGGCATAAAATTTTTCCTGCTCGGTTAGTTTGACCCCACTGCAATTCACCAACCAGACCAAGGGGATGTTCAAGCGTTTGGCAAGGTTTGTACAGCGGAAAACATTTTCTGCCTGTCCGGGAAGCCAGGCTCCGGCAAAGACCTTATTGTCAAAACCGATGATCACCGCCCACTTGCCTGAAATCTTCGCCAGGCCATCGATGACGTTATTGGTGCCTTCGACATTATCGGTGGGATTATAAAGCGTGTGCAGCGGACACCAGGTACCGGGGTCAACCAGGTATTCGAGGCGTTGCCACACGGTCAGCTGCCCACGGGCATTAATTTTTTCGGTGGGCAAACCGGCATTTTTGACTTTTTCCACCGCTGCATCGACCTGGGTCTCAACATCTTTGATTTTTCCAACATTGGCTTCAGTGCTTTTAATCTGGCCAGCCTTAAGTTCCATGCCAAAGTCCGTCATTTTTTCAAAGTATGATCTCATGTTTTTCCTCCACGTCGTTTATTTTTCCGATATCAATACGTTAAACTGTTTGGATGCTTTTAGCTTTTATCAGTCTGATCCGTTTTGTCTGCCCTGTTCTTATACGAACGCAAAAAGCCCGTCAAGGCCAGATGCAACTTTCAGGATCAAATTGTTCGGATCATTTTATAGCTCTTAAATATGATTTTCCGGAAGATAATTATTGGGTGACACAAATACAGAAAATTTAGCGGCTATTTTTTGGAGTAATTCTATTGCGGCCGGCGTATCAGATGGGATGACATCAGGGAGTTCCGCAAGTGGCGCAAACATAATGGCGCGATAAAATCAAAAGAAAGAAATTTTGACCCCCCTGCAACTAGATGATATACTTGAAGATATACATGACGGTAGAGTAAATTGAACTAGCTGCTACATCTGATGGTAAGAGAATTTAAGGTGATGGAGTAAATATGGCGGTGAAACTCGAAAGCTTGGCTGTGGGAGAGCATATCGATAAATACCGCTTGATTTCGTTTTAATTAATTAGGAGGATCTATAATGGTTTTTGGCACTAAAAAACCCAGCGTCTTAAAAAAAGAAGGGGGTTTTGTTAAATAGAAACCATTTTATAAGAGAGACAGGGAGGTCAACATGCAAAGAAGCTTTGCACTCTTAATTTTAATGGGCTTTATTTTTGGAGGCTGTGCATTCGATGTGGCTCATGTTACATATCATCCCACCGTTTTCACAGCGCAACCCCAATCGGGTAAATCCATCGCGTTAAAAGAAGAAGTTAAGATTACCCAGACTCCATGCGGATATCACCGAACTTTGAAGCAGGGTTCAAACTGGGACCTGATTGGCAGTATACCCGAGGGAAACGTTTATAAACCGCGGGATCAGGTACTGACAGTGGAGTGTTCAAATATATATGAAGCCTATTTGGTTGTGATGAATCAATCTATGGTAGGCTTCTATTTACCTGTGGAAAAAGGTTTCGTAGAGCTGTCGAAGGAAATCAACCTGCCAATTGAATAAAAAAGGAGGTAAAAAATGAAACGCTTTATTAAGTCTTTCATATTGATCTCACTTGCCATATCTATGTCCGCTTGTGCAACGGGAGCGAAATTTACCGAGGTTCAACCGGATCTGGTTTCCGAGAAACAGGAACATGGTAGAATCTTTTTTTATCGGCCATCATCTCTGGGCGCAGCTCTTCAACCGGATGTTTTGCTAAATGGAGAAAAAGTAGGCGAAGCAATATCCTGGGGATTTTTCTATGTCGATCGTCCGGCGGGCACCTACACCTGTGTCACCAGCACTGAAGTAAAACGTAAAGTGAGCTTTACCTTGGAAGAAGGTAAGACACGCTTTGTTCGGTTTTCCACCAGCATCGGATTTTTTGTGGGCCACGTCTATGGAGAATTGGTCGATGAATCTATCGGAATGTCCGAAATTAAGGACTGCCATTACATTGGTCAAGCAAATCAATGATCAAGTCTACTTCAAGCGTTATGAAAATTCTTCGCACAAGCAAGGATTGAAGTGATGTAAGGCAAGATACTAAATAATTCTAAAAGTTGTGCCATCTATCCTTTATTGGATTCTTGAAACCTTAAGTTGAGAAAATAGGATAGTTGCATATGCAACTATCCTATTTGGTACGGTTGCCGATTGCCCAAAGACAAGTCCATTTGAAAATAAATGCTAAAGTTTATAAGCAAATAAACATGTTGTATTAAAATGTTTCAAAGTAAAATCGATGC
>WOR8_10003915_pt1 | contig 31898 bp, 30 predicted proteins | sample DeeMarSeWOR38_10_FD_19890 | JGI IMG/M metagenome (IMG submission 19890) | reverse complement strand
TTGCGCACGCACGGTCTCGGACAGCCGAAACGCAGTCAGCCGACGCCGAACGGTATTCGCGTCGAATTCGAGAACGTGTCGTTCGACAAGCTCGTCGTATGGCTGGGCGAACTCAGTTACCAGTACGGCATGGAGGTGCAGGCCGGCAGTCTGTCCGCAGACACTGCCGAAGCACCGGGGCGCATCAACGCGACCCTGACACTCGAACGATCACTTTGATCGCCAGCCGGAAAACTCTGTTGATCGTCGGCCTGCTGACCTTCGTCGCAGCCTTCATCATGAATTTTCCTGCGCGGGTTGCCTACAACTGGTTCGCACCGCCCGCCCTGCAACTGAATGGCCTTGAAGGTACGCTCTGGTCCGGATCCGCCGCCGAGGTCTCGGCTGCAGGACTGTATCTGCGCGAATTCAAGTGGCGCCTGCGTCCGTTGCGTCTTGTCACGGGCAAGGTCGCGGCCAGCATCCAGGCCAGCCCGTCATCGGGCTTTGTTGAAGCCGATATCGCGGCCGGCCTCGGCGGAAATGTCACGCTTTCGAACATCAACGCGTCGCTGCCGCTGCGCGATTTCGCCACGCTCCTGCGTGTTCCCGCCCTCTCGGGCAACGCCAGCCTTCAATTCGAACGGCTGCGCATACGCGATGGCCTGCCGATCGCAGCCGATGGGACGCTGGCCGTCGCCGACCTCGTGGCGCCGATGATCGATCCGTCATCGATCGGCGGCTACCGTGCCGAGTTTTTCACCGACGACGATGCGGTGGTTGCAAGCATCGAGGACGTCAACGGTGTGTTCGATCTTGCAGGCAGCCTGACGGTTTCCGCCGACCGCAAGTACCAGTTTATCGGCAAGGTGGCGGCGACGGACGGCGCATCCGAAAAATTGCGGCAGCAATTGCGCTTCCTCGGCTCGCCGGATGAACGGGGCCAGCACGACATCCGGCTCGAGGGCCAGCTCTAGGTCTCCGGATCGACCTCGATGAACGCCTGCAATAGCGGGAAATACAGCGCGCAACGCACGTCTACCCCCTTGTAGGCACGATAGAGGGCCGCGTAGCGTTCCAGCTGATCCCGGTAGCGGTCCGCTTCGGCGGCAAGGAATCCTCCCAGGTTGCCGCCCTCGTGCGTGCTCGTCTTGTAGTCGACGATCCAGTGGGTGCCGTCGTCGTCTACGCGAACACGATCCAGGACCCCGCTCTCGACCGCTCCTCCGACGACGCCGCTGAGCGCCAGTTCCGCGTATCCGCCGCCGCTCAGCAGCCAGCGGCCCCTGGCATCCTCGCGCACGGCCCGGAGCGCCGCGGCCACGCGATCCCGTATGCGTACCATCGTCGCGCCCGGCCCAACCCCGAGTTCGCGCAACCAGCGGTCCGTGGTTTCCCGGAGATGTTCGTCGGCGAGTGCCTCGGCCCCGTTGCCCGCCTGCGCCGCAAAATGCAGCCAGCGGTGCACGATCGTGCCTGCAATCCGTGCTTCGCCGCCGACCCAGTAATAGTCGACGGCACGCACCTCTGCGTCCGTCGGCGGCGCCGACTGCTGTCCGGGCAGGGCGGCGACTTCCGGCAGCTGCCAGTGCGGCTCGAGCCGATGCCTTTGCGGCCGCAGCCACTGGTCGACTCCGGGCCCCGCGGGCGATTCCGGCTGTGGCTCGAATGCCTGCTCGAAGCGGGGCCCGACGGCGGGCCACAGCAGGCTGAGCAGGCTCCTCGCATCCGGCGCCCGCCAGGATTCTCCGTCGGCACTCACGCCCGTGTGCCCGAGGAGATGCAGGCTCTTGCGCGCGCGCGTGCAGGCCACGTACAGCAAGCGTCCTACCTCGTGGCGATCCTTCTCGGCCTCGGTCAGTTCGATGAATCGATGGATGGGGTCGTTTTCGAGTTCGGCACGCCGCCCCACCGGGCTGATGATTTTCTCTTCATCACCGTGCTCCCCGGGCAGGTCGAACCAGCTCAGGACAGCGCGCTCGCTCGACCGCGGTATGCGTCCCAGGCCGTAGAGCAGTACGTGATCGAATTGCAGCCCCTTCGCACGATGCATCGTCATAACCTGCAGTCGTGCCGAGGTGTTGTTCGAGACCCGCTCCAGGTCCAGCTGTGCTTCGAGTTCCGCCACGTCGTGGAGCGTGCCCGCTATCTCCAGCTTTTCGAGGACGTCCAGGTAGCGATAGACGTTCTCCAGGCCACCCGCTCCTTCGAGCATTGCCGGCCCTCCGAGCCTCAGCCAGGCCCGTTCTACGCGATCACGGAGCGACGCGGAGCGCGATACCGAACGCAGGGATTCGAGGACAGGCATCGCTCGTGCCAGCGACACACGCGCATCGCCTGATAGCGACCGCAATCGTATCTCGTCGTGCAGGAGTTCCCACACCGTGCTTTTCGTGTCGTTGCTTACGAGCGCATGCAGATCGCTCCAGTCCCAGCCGATCCAGGGTGCCCGCAGCAGGGCGAGCCACGCCACCCGGTCGCAGGGATGAACAATCGCGCGCGTCAGGGCCAGCAGGTCGATGATCTCCGGCAGGTCCGTGAGCCGGTCGATGTCTACCGCCTGGTAATCGATTCCTGCAGCTCTCAGTCGCGGCAACAGCGCGGCGAGCTGGGATCGCCCGCGAACCAGCACGGCCATGTCATCGTCCGGGTTGCGGTCGAGCGTCTCGGCGATGATCCGGCAGCCCTCCCCCGCCTCGAGGCCGGGGTCGGCGCCGAACAGCGGATAGACCCGGCATTCGCCTTCCTCGGCGAGTGCGGGCACCGCCTCGGTGTAGGACACTGCGCCGCGAACCGGGTCGTCCGATGCCGGGAGAACCTGCGCGAATACCGTGTTGAACCAGTGCACGAGGAACTCGCCCGAGCGGAAATTCCTGCGCAACACCAGCCGCTCGAGTGTCAGACTGCCGATGCCTTTGCCCTGAGCAAGCAGAAACTGGGCGACCTCCGCGTTCCTGAAGCGGTAGATCGACTGCATGGGGTCGCCGACGCAGAACAGGGTGCGGCCGTCCCCGGCTTCCCAGCCGCCCGTCAGTGCCTCGAGCATTCGGTATTGGGCCCGAGACGTATCCTGCATCTCGTCGACGAGCAGGTGTTTCACCTGGTAATCGAGCAGCAGAGCAATGTCTCCGGGGCTTTCGGCCGAACCGAGCGCCTCGTCGGCGGCCAGCGCGATCTCAATGAAGTCGGTGAGCCGGTTCGCGCTGAACAACTGCTGCAGTTCCGCGACCGCCATGGGCAACAGGCGGAACAGCGCGAGCAGGACGTGCCATTGTTCGTCAGTGTAACTCGCGGGTGGCAGCGATCGGATCCCGTTCAGCAACGCACGCAGCCCCGGGGTTGACGAAGCGGTTTCGATTACGTCGTACAGCGCTTGTTTCTGGCCGTCGTCAGCCGCGGGAAAACCGTCGTTTACGTTGACTCTCTTGCGCCAGCCCCCGCCTGCCGTCAGCAGCAGTGCGGCGACGCCGCGCCACGCGTCCAGCGCATTCGCCGACGCCTGCGGCAATGCAGACAGTTCGTGCAACGCGGCTGCAGGATGATCGGGTTTGCCGGCGCCGAGCAGATTGTCTGCCGCGTAATTCGCAAGCGGCAGCAACTCCGGCAGGAGTTCGCGCGGAAAAGCGTCGCGTGTTTGTGCAAGGTGTGCATCGACGACCTTGCGCAGGTTCGCTTCGAGCGTCTCACGCAGAGCGGCGGGATCCTCCGTCTGGCCGCTGCCGACAAATGGCAACCACTGGTCCCGCGTCTCGAGCATTCTCGACAGGTAGCCGACGTACAACGAGGTGTTGTTGTCGAGGTGTAACAGAACCTCGTGCACGGCAGTGCGCAATATGCCCGGTTCGGCAAGCCAGTCCAGCGTAGCGGCCGCTGCTGCGCGGTAAAGTGCCTTCACTTCCGCGTCGGCGGCGACCGTATTGCCGCTGGCTGCGGCACCCGTGAGCGGCTGCATCCGCGCTATCGAGGCATTGAGCGAATCGAGAGTCTGTATGCGCATGCGCCGGGGGTTGGCGACGAGCTGCCAGTTGTGCAGCCGGTCGCGCTCGAGCGCACTGGCAGCTGCCGCTGCCGTAATCCGCTCGTGAGGCGCCTCGGGAATCTCGCCGCGCTGCGCACGCAGCAGCGCCTGCAGCACCCGGTATTGCATCTCCGCCGCGGCCTTACGTGTGAACGTGATGGCAATCACTTCTTCGGGCGAATCCACCGCCGCAAGCAGCCGCAAATAGCGCTGTATCAGCAGCTCCGTCTTTCCCGAACCGGCGGGTGCCTGGACGATGAACGAACGCGTCACGTCCAGCGCGTCTTCCCGGGCCTGCGCGTCGGCGGCAAGCAGTGCGGCGTCATGCGTCACGGCGAATTTCTCCGTATCGTGACAAAAGATTCAGCGGCCGCGCTTCGCGCAGCGTCTGCCAGTAGCGAATGCGCACGTCGCCATCCGAGAATTCGCGGGCGGCGGCAGCGACCGCGTGCGTCCAGCGCTCAAGGGCGTGCTGCCACTCCGCAACGCCCATGACGTCACGTCCGCTTGCGTCCAGCACGGTCTCGCGGCTGTCGATGTTGTAAAAGCCCAGCGCCGCCACCGGTTCCCCCACAGCGATGGCGTAAACAAGCAGCTGAGCGTCAGCAGGCTCACCGCTGCCGTCCAGGAATTTTCTGCGGCCGCCGGTCTTGTAGTCGAGGATTGCCACGGCACCGTCGTCGAACCGATCGATACGATCGATGCGCAAGCCCAGACGCACTCCGTGCAGGTCGACTTCGGTCGCCAGTTCCACGTCTTGAACGCAGAAGCGATTGCGCTGCAAGTCGGCGTCGACGAGTTCACGCAATAGCCGCCCTGCGCGTTGGCGCTCCAGCGCAAACAGTTCCCTCAGCACACCGTCCGAGTGGCGTTCGTAGCGCGTGAACGCGCGATTCACCGCCGCGTTGATTCGCTGTTCGATATCCGTGTCCAGCCAGCCGCGGATGTCCCCCTGCGACGGCCGGTCCGCATACAGGTGATACGCCGCCCCATGAATCAGGTTGCCGCGGAGTATCGGCGACAGGCCGGGAACGATCGGCCGCAGCATCGAAATTCCAAGACGCCCCAGCGCATACGCGCTGAAAGGTTCGGTCATCTGCCATTGAATGACGGCGGCGCCGGCAGCGACCGATTCATCGCTCGACACGGGCGGCACCGGGTCACTGTGCAGGACGGCCGGATGGGCTCTGTCGCATAGCTGCAAAGCGTGCCAACCGGGGTCCTCCGGCGTTCTTTCCTCGATCACGTCCGCCAGCAGTGCCGTCCGGGTTTCGATCGCGTCGCCGCTGCGGCGCGGATAGCTGCAGACACACGAACCGGCGCTGCCGAGGAGGCGGTCGATAACCCGTTTCGCGTAGGCCGCGGTATCGTCGGGATCGGCGTCGGGCATGCCGTAGTGCCGCTGCAAACGGCGTGAAACGAGCGCCGTCGGCCGTCCGGCCGGCGGCCACTGGCTCGCCGTGAGGCCCGCGATCCAGAGCCGCTCGAACTCCATACCGGCGGCCTCGAGGGGACCGAGTACCTCGATTACGGCGCCTTCCCGCTCCGGCTGGAATACCGTTTCGGCAGCCATCGCGCGCAGCTGTGCGACCGCATGCCCAAGGGTCATCTGCGGCACGACCAGTTCCAGTCTTGCCAGGTCGTTCAACAGGTCGCGCCACCGGTTTACGAGCTGAAAGTCGGCGCTGCCGAGCGGCGCGGCACCCGGCCAGCCGAAATCACCCAGCAGCGCGTCTATCGCGGATGCCCATTCCGCCGGGGAGCCCTCGCGTCTTCGCAAACCCGCGGTCCCGGCGAGCTTCCCGAGGCGTGCCAGCCAGTCAGCGGCGTCGCCGGGCATTTCGCGTTCCCCGAAAGCACGCAACAGCAGCTCGGGCGTCCATTCCCGGTCCGGGACGCGGCGCAGCTCGAGTTCCAGCCGCGCTCGCCCGTCGGTATCTGCGATACCGAGGAACGGGGTTCGCAGCAACAGGCTTAGATCCTTGCCGCCGATCGCGCTGTGCGTCCAGCGCAACAGGAGCAGAGCAATCCCGACGGCCGGGTAATCCTGCAGCCTCCGGCCAAAGGACACATTGGCGGCCTGGCGCTGCGAGCCCGGGGCGTATTGCCAGCCCGGTACCAGGCCCTCGCGCACCAGCCGGCCCGCACGCTCGGCGTCCTGCTCCAGTCCGGAGACGACGATCCCGACAGGCCCGTCCGGATTGTCCTCGAGCTGTGAGCGAGCCCATGCTCCCGCCGTTCGCAGCTCGGCGTCGGGGTCTTCACAGGACACGGCAGAGGCGCCGTTGTTTACAATCCCGGCAGCCGCCTGCTCAACGTGTGTGCCGCGCTGGCGCAGGGCCGCAACAAGCGCGTTTGCCTCGGGCGTGAGACGATCGAATCCCGCGAGCAACAGGCGCTCGGGTGCCTTGATGGTCCCGGCCTCGACAGCGGCCGTGACGGCACTGCCGAGCATGGCCTCGTCGATCCAGTTCTCGGCCGCAAGGTGCGCGCGGTAGCGTGACGCGGCGACCGCAAATAACCGCTGATCGCGACTGCTGGCGGCCGCAACGCACTCGTCGAAAGGAACGCGCCATTCATGCAGTCGTTGCCATGCATCGCGTGCGTGCCGTGTCAGGCCCGGTATGTTGACCAGCGGATCATCGATAACATCTCGCAGGATTCGTTCCCACAAGACTCGGCTCTGGTGGGGGTTGAGCCGGGCCGGCTGGCCGCCCTGCCCGACCGACGCAAGCAGCCGGCTCTGCCAGTCGTGCCACGCGACGATGGTCGGCGTCAGCCAGGCCGCTTTGCCATTGGCGACCTGCCGGGCGTTGTACTCGGTGGTCAGTATCCGGGCGAGGCGCCGGCTCGCGGTAACTACCTGTGACGTGTCGTCGCAGACCTCGGGTAACCAGCCATACATGGCTCAGGCGTGCTGCACCAGGACGTCGTCGATGCGATCGAAAACCGTATGCAGCGTATCGGGGTCGGGCAACGTGGTTATCCGGAAGTGATCCGTGTAGGGAGTATTGAAACTGCTGCCCGGAGCAACGAGCACGTGCCGTTTCTCAAGGAGTTCGAGCGCAAACTGCTGATCGTCGAGCTTGCCGGCAAAGCGCTTGTGCAGCCTGACGAAAGCGTACATGGCGCCCATCGGGGCAACCAGACTCAGGTACGGGCTCCCTGCCACTCGCTCGATGATGCACTGCCGCGACTGGTAGAGCCGGCCGCCGGGCTGCACGAGTTCGCCGATGCTCTGGAAACCACCGAGCGCCGTTTGTACCGCCCACTGCCCCGGCACGTTGCTGCACAGCCGCAGCGCCGCAAGCAACTCCATGCCATGAATATACTCACGCGCACGCTCGACATCACCGCCGAATACACACCAGCCGACGCGATAACCGCAGGCCCTGTAGACCTTGGACAATCCCGAATACGTGAGACAGACGACACGTTCGCCAGCCACGGTTGCAAACGGGACGAACTCGGCGTCGTCATACACCATCTGGTCGTAAATCTCGTCCGCAAGCACCAGGATTCCGTTCTCCGCGGCAATGTCCGCGATTTGCTCCAGGGTGTCGCGGTCATAGACGGCTCCGCTCGGGTTGTTCGGATTGATGAGCACGATGGCGCGGGTCCTGGCGGTTATAAGCTCGCGGATATTTGCCGGGTCCGGCATGAAGTTGTTCTCGGGCACGCACTCGTAATAACGGGGCACGCCCCCGTTCAGGACAACGGCCGCGGACCACAGCGGGTAGTCGGGGCTGGGCACGAGGACCTCATCGCCCGGGTTGAGCAGGGCGCGCAGCGACAAATCGATGAGTTCGCTGACCCCGTTGCCGATGAATACCTCGTCAGCGCTGATGTTGTGGATGCCGCGATTCTGTTGCTGCATGACCACCGCTTCGCGCGCGGGGAAAATGCCTTTCTGATGACTGTACGCCTCCGCCTGGCCGAGGTTCTCTATCATTGCGAGCCGCATGGTCTCCGGCGTTCTGAAACCAAACAGGCCCGGGTTGCCGATATTCAGCGATATGATCTCGTAACCGCGCTTCTCCAACTCGTTCGCATGATTGGCGAGTTGGCCACGAATCTCGTACTTGACCTCGCCGAGCGCTTTGCTCGCGGCGATGCCCGGATCGGCTCCCTGCCCCTGGTTGAGGGTTGTAACGTTCAAATCGTTCCCGCCTTTCTGAGTCCGGAAATTGTCTTCGCAGAATAGCCTAACCAGTCCGTCAATACTTCCCCGGAATGTTGCCCGAGCAACGGCGGCGCGCTGCGGTAGTGCACCGCGTCAGAAGAAAATCTCACCGGGTTGGCAACCGTGGGCAGCGCCGCATCGTATGCGTGTGGCACTGTGCGTACGAACTCGCACTCGTTGGCGTAGTCGCTCGAAAAAACTTCGCCGATATCGTGGATAGGGCTGCACGGCACGCCGGAGGCGCCGAGCTCAGCCGCCCAGTGCGAGGACGATTCGCGTGCGAGTACCGCGCTCATCAGGGCAACGAGTTCCGCACGGTTGGCGAGACGATTCTCGTTACGGCGAAACCGCGGGTCTGCCGCGAGTTCCGCCAGGCCCATACAGCGCATGCAGTCCGCGAACTGCCGATCGTTTCCGACCGCGACCATGATGTAACCGTCGGTGGTGGCAAACGCCTGGTAAGGGACGATGTTCGGATGCGCCGTACCCAGGCGCCCCGGCACCACGCCGCCAACCAGGAAGTTCATGGCCTGGTTCGCAAGCCAGGCAACCTGGCTGTCGTAAAGCGGCACCTCGATCGACTGCCCGCGGCCACTGGCCGAGCGCTCGTGCAACGCCGCGATGATTGCCGTGGTCGCGTACATGCCGCACATGATGTCCGCGATGGCGACGCCCACTTTTTGCGGCTGACCGCCCTCCTCCTGCGGTGCACCGGTGATGCTCATCAGGCCGCCCGCAGCCTGGACCATTGCGTCGTAGCCCGGCTCATCGGCGCGCGTACTCTCCCGAGAAAACGCGGAGATCGAACATACGATCAAGCCGGGGTTCTGGCGGCGAAGCCCTTCGGGTTCCAGCCCCCAGCGTTCGAGCGTTCCGGCCTTGAAGTTCTCCACGATCACGTCGGCCTTTGCGGCCAGTTCGCGAACCAGCTGTTGCCCGGCCGCCGACGCAAGGTCCACGGTCAGCGAGCGTTTGTTGCGATTCGTGGCGAGAAAATACGCCGACTCGCGTCCGGAGCCGTGTGCCGGCTCCTCGAGCCACGGCGGCCCCCAGTAGCGGGTATCGTCCCCCGCGCCCGGCCGCTCAACCTTGACGACGTCGGCGCCGTAATCTCCCAGCAACTGGGTGGCCCACGGGCCCGCCAGCACGCGCGAAAGATCGAGTACCCGTATCGATGACAGGGGGCCGCTCATGCGTTAGCTCCAGGCATGAAAAACCCGGCCAGCTGCGAAGCTGGCCGGGCGGGTCCGCACGGAGATTGCGGATTGCGTGACCAACATGCCCGTCTGTGATCGGGGCAAGTCAGTCCAGCTCTTCCACCTCGGCGCTTTCGACATCGTCTGTCGCCGGGGCTGTTTCGACGGCCGGTTCTTTTTTTCCGAACCTGACCAGTAATGCGTCATATTCTTCGGGCGTCAACTGCCTGATCGCCGCTATTCTTATGCTTTCCGGGCCGAAGCCGTCATCAACCACAATGTCGTCGAAGCGGCCGCAAACCCGGCCGCTGGTGGACCGGAATCCAATCTTCCACGATGACCTCAGACCCACCGCCCGTCGACTCAGGGTGAGATGGTACTTTTTGTTGCCGTTCGCCGTGACTACGAGGTTGCCATCGTCCAGTACCCGATAGTCTCGGATAGTCCTCGTCGAGATGCAATCCGGGCGCCCTGTTACAGCGTCGGGCTCGTCACCGAGCGACGGCTCGGAGGATCCGGCACAAGCTAATAAGCCACTTGAAATGCTGACCATAATTATTTGTTTTAACACGATTAAGTACTCTTACAATCCGGAAGGCTTTCGGCACGATGGGGGCTTAGCCGGCGACCGCACTACCCCTCCGCGAGCGCTTGCTCCGACGTTAAGTTTACGCCGGTTCCGCAGATTTCGCGGCCGCATTTCTACCTATTGCCGGTCCCCGGAGCCAATCGGCCTGGAGGGGTCCCGAATCCACTCGCTCCAGGAGCCAACGTAGACCCGAGGTTCGCTGTAGCCGGCCAGGAGCCCCGAAATCGCCAGGTGGCAGGCGGTGACGCCGGAACCACACATCACGGCCCAGGGCACGCTCTCGTCGTCGCCAAGAAGAGGCTGCAGGCGCGCGCGCAGCGAGTCTGCGTCGCGCCAGGTACCGTCCTCGCCCAGACAATCGGTAAAGGGCAGGTTTTTCGACCCGGGGATATGCCCTGCCTTCGCATCGATCGGTTCCGCCTCCCCCCGAAACCGGACAGCGTCGCGCGCGTCGATGAGTAAACAATCGAGGTTTGCGGCGATCTCGTTCGAGGTCAGCACCCGCGCCGCCACTGGCGCTGCCTCGAATTCACGCCGGACGACTTCCTGACCGCCGGATTCGAGCGGCAGGTTGTTCGAACGCCACGCCTGCAGGCCGCCATCCAGCACCGTGGCATGCCGGTGACCCAGCCAGCGCAGCAGCCACCACGCGCGTGAAGCAATCGCGCCGTTCGAATCGTCATAGACCACGACCCGCGTGTTGGCGTCGATCCCGAGCCTGGAAAACGTCTCCACCGCCTGCTCGACCGCGGGCAGTGGGTGGCGACCGGTGTCGGGTGTGACCGGACCGGACAGGTCCCTGTCCAGATCGGCGTAGACCGCACCTGGAATGTGCGACTCGAGCCAGGCCTCACGACCCGCCTCCGGAGCCATGAGGTCGAAGCGGCAATCCACGATTCGCAGCTGCCGATCGCCCAGGGTCGTCGCCAGTTCGGCCGTGCCGGTCAGCAGCTTTTGCGTTGCCGGGACACTCACTTGTCAATACGCGTATCTCACGGGTACACGCCTTGTACACCCCGCTGACCTCATAGACAATAGCGATCCCGCCCGGCAGCACGGGCCTGCTCGGCGAGCATACGTAAGCAAGGGAGACAGTCAGGTGGAAAAGATTCTGGTGGGCCTGAAACGCGTGGTGGACTACAACGTCCGTGTACGTGTCAAGGGCGACGGCAGCGGCGTGGAAACGGAAGGTGTCAAGATGAGCATCAATCCGTTTGACGAAATTGCCCTCGAGGAAGCACTGCGTATCAAGGAACGTGGCGAAGCCACCGAGATCGTCCTGGTGTCCATCGGCGGTGGAGAGGCGCAGCAGCAGCTTCGTACAGGACTCGCGATGGGCGCCGACCGGGCCATCCTGGTAGAAACGGCCGAAATGCCGGATCCGCTGAGCTGCGCCCGGGCATTGCTCGAGATCGTCAATCGCGAAAACCCCGAACTCGTCATCGTGGGCAAGCAGGCGATCGACAACGACAACGCACAGACCGGGCCGATGCTGGCCGCGCTCTGGGGCCGCCCCCAGGCGACCTTTGCATCCAAACTCGAGTTCAGCGGCAACAGCGTGCGCGTGACCCGAGAGGTCGATGCGGGCCTCGACGTTATCGAGGTAGACCTCCCCGCGGTCATTACCGCCGATCTGCGCCTCAACGAGCCGCGCTACGTGAAGCTGCCCGACATCATGAAGGCGAAGAAGAAGCCGCTGGACCAGGTGCCCCTGGCCGATCTGTCGATAGCGGATAGCCCGGTCATAGCGGAAACCGTTTTCGAACCACCCGCTGCCCGAGAGCGCGGCATCATGGTCGACGACGTCGCCGGACTCGTCGGCGCCCTGAAAGACAAAGGACTACTGTAATGGCCAAGGTACTGTTGATTGCCGAACATGACGGCGAGAGCCTGAACCCGAGCACTGCAAAGTGCGTTGCCTGCGCGGCCGATATTGCCGCTGCGGACATCGACGTCGCCGTATTCGCGGAATCCGCCGCGAGCATCGCGGCTGAAGCGGCGAGCCTGGAATCGGTCAGCCGGGTCATCTGCAGCGAAAACGCGGCATACCGTGGTGGGCTCGCAGCCGTGCTTGCACCGCAGATTGTCGCGCTGGCCGGCGACTACGACTACGTGCTGGGCCCGTCCACGACGTTCGGCAAGGACCTGGTGCCGCGGGTCGCCGCATTGCTCGGCGTGAACCAGATCAGCGATATCATGAGCGTCGAGGGCGAGCGGACTTTCAAGCGGCCCATCTATGCCGGCAATGCGGTGGTAACCGTCGAGGCCCCGGCCGGCGTCCCGCTGGTCGCAACGATCAGGACAGCATCCTACCGTCCCGTCGGCACTGGGAATTCCGCGCCCGTGGAGACCCTGGAGATGTCGGCAGACGTGCCGGACCACACCCGTTTCATCGCGAGCGAGACCGGCAAGTCCGACCGGCCCGACCTGCAGTCGGCGGCTCGCGTGGTGGCTGGCGGTCGAGGCCAGACGGGCCGCATCATAGCGCCGGACCTCTATATTGCGATCGGGATATCGGGCGCTATTCAGCACCTCACCGGAATCAAGGACGCCGGAACGATCGTCGCGATCAACAAAGACGAGGAAGCGCCGATATTCGAGGTCGCGGATATCGGGCTCGTCGGCGATCTGTTCAACGTCGTGCCCGAGCTCACCGACGCTGTCGATTAAAGACGCGGCGCCCTTCCGGGCGCCGCTCTCGGAGCGCCTAAAGGGCCTCGAGAATCGCTTCGGCCTTGCTGACCTCGAACTTGCCGGGTGCTTCGACCGCCACGTGAGTCGCGGTCCCGTCGTCAACGACGATCGCAAACCGCTGTCCGCGCATGCCCATGCCGAAACCGGTGCCGTCCATCTCCAGCCCGAGCGCGCGAGCGTACTCGCCATTGCCGTCCGCGAGCATCATGACCTTGTCGCCAACGCCACGGTCCTTGCCCCAGGCATCCATCACGAACACATCGTTTACCGCCATGCAGGCGATCGTGTCGACACCCTTTGCCAGTAAATCATCGGCATGGTCGACGAAACCGGGCAGATGATTCATTGAACAGGTGGGCGTGAATGCCCCCGGCACCGAAACCAGCACGACTTTCTTGCCCGAGAACAGGTCATCGGTGGAAATTCCCCCGGGGCCTGAATCGGTCATAACGCCGAACGTGCCGCTCGGCATCTTGTCTCCTGCTTGAATGGTCATTCAGTTCTCCTGGTTGACTCGAATGGCACGGCCGCGTATCGGCCCGTTTCCAGCCCGGAATGATAATCGCTGCAAACCGTGGAGTCATGCGCGGCCTGCTTTTTCGGCGCGCGCCGATGTCGCAGCGGCGCCCCACCCCGTATAATGCTGCGGCGCATAAGGAGGAGACATGGACTTTTCACTCACTGAAGATCAGCAAATGATTCGCGACGCGGCCCGCGAATTCGCGCAGAACGAGATCGCTCCGGTCGCCGCCGAGTTCGATCGCAGAGGCGAGTTCCCGTTGGAGACAATAAAAGCGGCTGCCGAACTCGGTTTCATGGGCATCGAGATTCCCGAGCAGTATGGCGGATCGGGGCTGGACCCGATCAGTTACGCGCTGGTCATGGCGGAAATTTCCGCGGCGGATGCGGCCCACGGAACCATCGTATCGGTAAACAACTCGCTGTTCGGCGTACCGTTGCTCGAATTCGGCAGCGAAGATCAGAAACAGAAATACCTGGTTCCGGTTGCGTCGGGCCAGGTCAACGGCGCGTACGCGCTGACCGAACCGCAGTCGGGCTCCGACGCCGGCGCGATGCGGGCCAAAGCCGTGCTCTCCGACGACGGCAGCTATTACACGATTAACGGCAAGAAGTCGTGGATCACGTCGGGGCCGGTCGCCAAATACGTCGTGTTCTTTGCGCAGACCGTGGACGCCAACGGCGAATCGGCCGGCATCAGCGCCTTTATCGTCGATGCGGAAGCGGAAGGCTATCACCGCGGCAAGCTGGAACCGAAACTCGGCATCCGCGCATCGGCGACCTGCGAAATCGAACTCGAGAATTACCGCTGTCCGGTCGAGGATCGCATCGGAAACGAGGGTCAGGGTTTCAAGGTCGCAATGACGGTGCTCGACGCCGGCCGGGTCGGCATCGCGGCCCAATCGCTCGGCATCGCACAGGCTGCGTACGAGGCGTCGCTGGAGTACTCGCGGGAACGCAAGGCCTTCGGTGCTTCGATCGGCAGTTTCCAGTCGATTCAGAACAAGCTGGCCGACATGCGCACGCGTATTGAAGCGTCCCGGCTACTCGTGATGCAGGCGGCCTGGGCGAAAGCCGAGTGCAGGAAGACCGGCCAGAAAAATACGCTGAATGCGAGCATGGCAAAGCTGTTCGCGTCCGAGACAGCGATGTGGGTGACGCACCAGGCTATCCAGATCCATGGCGGCATGGGTTATAGCAAGGAGCTGCCGCTGGAACGCTATTTTCGGGATGCGAAAATCACGGAGATCTACGAGGGCACCAGCGAAATTCAGCGCATGGTCATCGGTCGCCTCGAGACGGGATTGCGCTAAGGGCAGCGAGTTTGCAGGAGCGGTTCTCGAACCTCGATCCGGTGTCGATTGCGCGCCGCGGCGCGCTCCTGCAGTTAGCTAGTAGTCGTTTTCGGCGACGTGCACGACCAGGCCGTCGAGCGAATCGTTCACCTCGATCTGGCACGTCAGGCGGCTGTTCGGCTTACGCTCGAAGGCCGCGTCGAGCATGCTGTCTTCCATATCGTCCATGGGCGGGATCTTGTCCAGCCAGGCTTCGTCGATGTAGCTGTGGCAGGTAGCGCAGGCACACGCGCCTCCGCACTCCGCCACAATGCCGGCAACGTTGTTGTTGATGGCACCTTCCATTACCGAGTAGCCGTTTTCGACGTCTACGTCCTTGCGGGTGCCGTCGGGCGAGATGTACGTGATCCTGGGCATTGGCCTCTACTGTCCATTTTTGCAAAGCCGCGAACTATAGGGGCGTTGACCTCTCGAGGTCAACGCCCCCGGTTCAATACAGGAGCTGGAACGGCGCCTGAAAGACGCCAAATGCGTCAGGCGCCAGCTTGCTGGCGGCGCGCTTCTACTTCCTTGCGCTTCTTGTTGGCCGCTTCCTGTGCCAGGCGGATCTGCTCGTTACGCTCTACGTCGGCATTGATCACCGATATCCATTGCTGCGCGATCTTGCGCGAACGCGGCGTCTTCCCCGCGGCGCGGAACGCCTCTACCGCGGCCTGGTAACGGCGCTTGTTGTAGAGGCACATGCCGAGCGATATCTGTGCATTGTCCGGGTTCTTCAGACCGCCTTTACGCAGGCCGGTCTGCACGGCATTGATGCATTCGTCGTAGTTACCGAGATTGAGGTAGGTATTGCCGAGGCGTACGTCGAGTTCGCCGTCGTCGCTAAGCCTCGCGGCTTCCTTGAGCGCCGGTACCGCGCGCTCGTCTTCCTGCGCCAGCATCCAGGCCTGCGACAGCAGACGGTAGTTCTTCGCATTCTTGTTCACCCGGCCGGTCTCCATTTCCGACTCGAGCATCTTCGCGGCCTTGTACGGCACTTCGGCCTGCATGTAGAGCTGCGCCATGGTCACCAGCTCGGCTTCCTTCTCCAGCATCCCCTGGTCGTGCGCTGCACCGTAAGAGGCGATCAGGTTGTTGTCTTCACCCAGCTCGGTGTAGGCGCCGGCGAGCGAGAACCAGTAGCGCTTCTTCGGCCAGTTCTCGAGCAGGATTTTCTGGATATCGCGAACCTTCGAGTACTCCTCTTCCTGGAAATACGCGAAGTTCAGAAGTACGTACCAGTCCTCCTTGACGGGCTTGTCCCTTTCGCGAGCGATTCGCATGGCGTTTTCGACCGGTTCGATCATTTCGCTGTAGCGCTCCAGCTGATACAGGTTCTGCGCCTTGAGAATGAAGGGCTCGGCCGCCGGATTAGTCTCCATGGCGAACCACCTGTCCAGCGTCTGCAGAGCCTTCTGGTGCTGCTCCTCCATCGTATAGAGCTGGGCCAGCGTGTACATCGTCTGTTTTCCCATCTGCGGCTCGAGACTGGGAATCGCAACCATTTTCTCGTAGGTCTTGATCGCGTTCGGGATGTCTTCGATGTTGTAGTAAACAAAACCGATGTAATTGAGCACGTTGGCCTGTTCGTACTCGGTCAGCTTGTCAGGATTGTACAGGCTGTTCAGAGCACGCAGTGCGCCCTGGTAGTCCTCTGCATCAACCTGTTCCTGTGCTTTCTGGATCTTGTCGTAGACCTCTTTACTGACGGCCTGCGCCTGCTTGGTTTTTTGCGCGTCGCGTTCCGCTCGCTCGTCGTCCTGTGCGACTGCACCGCCCGCGGCAAGCACCGTCGCAATGACAGCGAGACAGATTTTCGGGGTGATTCGGCTCAATATGCTCATAGCGAACTCGTTCCTAATGGTCGTTTGATCCCGCCAGATATTCGATGGTCCTATTCCTCGATCTTGAACGTGATTCGTGTCTTGACGTTTGGTACTTCTACCGGCTGGCCGTCCACGACTCGCGGCTTGTACTTAAATTTGAGCACCGCCCTGATCGCAGCACGCTCGAACAGGCTGCTGGTCGAGAACATCACGACGGGGTCCTTGACCGTCCCCGTGGTCGTCACGGTGAACGACATATCCACGTAGCCCTCGAGCCCCCTGGACAGCGCCCTTGCCGGATAGACAGGCGCAACGCGCACGATCGGAAGGTAATCGCCTTCGGCGATGTTCATGCCGCCGGGGCCGCCAATCGAAGTCTCCGACGCAACCTGGGGCGGCGCGACGTTGATGGTCGGCGCCGACGGATCGATGTTATCCATGTCCTGCGGCGGCGTCTCGGGCGGTGTCTCGGGCGGCTTGGGCGGCTTCTCGGGCGTGAAGTCCTCCGTGTTCAGCGCCTCATTGCGTTTCACGCGGACGAACTCGAGCTTGGCGCGATCCCTGGGTTTGGTCAGCGCCTGCTTGCCCGTGGCAATGAGGACCTGCATGAGGAACAACAGGCTCATCGTGACCACGACTCCGATTACTATCGAAAATGCGTATCGGCCATACATCGTTCAACTCTCCTCTCTATGGACCCGTTGCCTGCCCGGTTTGTTCCTAGTCCTTCAACGCGGCAATCGCCACGTTGGTCACGCCCGCCTGTTTGGCGGCTTCCATCACCACGACCAGCATTTCGTTGGTCGATTCCTCGTCCGCCTGGATCACGATCGATCCCTTCGGGTTCTCGGCGTGGAGCCTTTCTATCATGCCGCGCACCGCGTTCGGCTCGGTCGGGCGCCGGTCGATCCAGATCTCGTCGTTTGCGCTGATCGCTATCAGGATAGCCGCGTCGTCCTGTGAGTCGGCCGAGGGTGCATCCGGGCGGTTGACGTCGATCCCTGCTTCCTTGATAAACGACGCTGTTACGATGAAGAAGATCAGCATGATGAAAACGACGTCCAGCATGGGCGTCAGGTTGATCTCATTCTCTTCCTCTTCTCCGCCAAACAGCTTGTCTTTACGCATGGCTTTGTCCTTTGTTGATAAGCCGAGCCGTCAGCCAGCCGGGCTGTTCAGCTCGAGCTGTCCGCGATCGAAATATTATAGACGCCCGCCTGACGCGAAGCGTCCATAACCCAGACGAGCATCTTGTTCGTCGACTTCTTGCTGGCCTGGACCACGACCGAACCTTCTGGATTCTCCGCATGCAGGCGCTCGATGTTGGCGCGAACAGCTCGTGGGTCGATCAGGCGCCGATCGATGAAGATCTGATCGTCTTCCGTGATCACCACGAGTATGTTCGCGTCCTCGGGCTTTGTCTCTGTAACCGGAGCGTCCGGCCGGTTAACGTCGATGCCCGCTTCCTTGATAAACGAGGCCGTGACGATGAAGAAGATCAGCATGATGAAGACGACATCGAGCATCGGCGTGAGGTTAATTTCATTTTCTTCCTCTTCGCCGGCGCCAAATGAAAAATCATGTTTGCGCATTGTCGTTTTCCTCTAGTGATCCATCGTCAGGGAGTCTTCCAGGAAGTGCACTTCATGCTGAGCGCGGCGGCTGAGTATCGTGACCAGCAACACGCCTGACAGTGCACCCACCATCCCTGCCATTGTAGGAATCGTAGCCTGAGACACGCCCGCGGCCATGGCCCGGACGTTACCGGACCCGGAGACAGCCATAACCTGGAATACGCTGATCATTCCCGTCACGGTGCCGAGGAGCCCCAGTAAGGGGCACAGCGCCACGAGCGTTTGAATCATCGGAATATTCCTGTTGGTGTCGATACTGAACTGCGAAATGAGCAGCTCGCGTATCTGGTGTGCGTTCCAGGACCGGCGTTCCGATCGCGATTCCCAGTCATCGTGGATCTTCTGCGCGAGAGCCCTCATCGAGGTGCGGAAGTACAGCACCCGCTCCACGATGAGAACCCACATCAGGAAAATCACGACAGCTATCCACCGTAATACGGGGCCACCAAGCTCCATGAAGTCGCGGATGGCCTCGAAACTGTCAGTTAGCCAGAGCATGGACTCTCTCCTAGTGCGATGCCTCTGAATGCTGGGCGACGAGCCCTGCGCTTTGCGACTGGAGAATATTGATGACCTTGCGGCTCTGACCGCTGACGATCGTATGCAGCAGTACCATCGGAATCGCAACTACCAGGCCGAGTACCGTCGTCATGAGGGCCTGCGAGATACCGCCGGCCATCATCTTCGGGTCGCCGGCGCCGTACAGCGTGATGACCTGGAAGGTCTTGATCATGCCGGTGACGGTACCGAGAAGCCCCATGAGCGGTGCGACGACGGAAATGACCTTGATGAACAACAGGCCCTTGGTAAGGCGCGGCATCTCCTTCAACGCAGCCTCGCTGAGCTTCAGTTCGATCGTTTCCGTATCGGCGCTCCTGTTGCTCTCGTAGGCTGCCAGCACACGGCCGAGCGGGTTGTCCGTGCTCGCCGAGTCGCGCTTGAGCTGCGCCGCAACCTTGCGGCTGTCGTTGGAAAGACCGATGAACCGTACGATTGCGATCAGCAGGCCGATGATGCCGAGGCCGATGATGCAATAGCCCACGATACCGCCCTGGTTGATGCGGTCCTTGATTGTCGGCGATTCGACGAGCAGCGCCAGGATACCGCCCCGGGTGACGTCGATGCCGAAGGTTACAGGCGACTCCTGCGCCGCCGCGAGATCCTTCGCCGAATTGGTATATCGCGACTGTTCCGGCTGCCGCTGCAGTTCGCTGACGCGCGTGGTGCTCGGGTCGTACTGCAGGTAGCCCACGGGGCCGGCAAGGTTGAATGCGCCGGTACGTGCGATCGACATCTGCGTTTCTTCGCCATTCGCGAGCGTTACCGTGTGGTCGAATCGTACGATGCTGCCGGTCTCGGTTATCTCTCTTTGCAGCTCGTACCAGAGCTGCTCGATATCCTCGATCGATGCCAGCGAGTTCGCGCCGGCCATCTTGCTGCCGAGCTGGACCAGGAAGGCCTCGCGGTCCGGATACTGAATGTTGGTCAGCGAGTTGGCGAAACGACCCTGGGCGTCGCCTGCAACTGTCTGCAGGACACCGAACAGCTCTTTCAGTGCGCCGAGGCGCTCGTCGAGGGCAGTACGGGCAGCGACGATTTCAGCCTGCTGATCTTCGAACAGCTGCTCGAGTCTCTCGCTCTCATTTTCCTGGCGATTGCGCTCGGCACGGGCCTGGTTGAGCAGGTTCTGCTGCTCGTTCTTGCGGCGTGCGAATTCGGCTTCGCGCTGGCGCGCTTCCTGCGAATCACGCGCCTGGCCCTGCTGAATCAGCTCGAGAAGCTGCTGCATGCTGCGTGCATCATCCTGCGCCTGAGCGCTTCCGGCTCCGAATACCAGCAGGCCGGCGGCAATAATTGTCGTTATGCGTTTCATTATTGTGCCTCCGTCGGAGCGCTGACAGGTACCAGGATCAGTTCCGGTGCAATCAACTGATTGGCAATACGCAGGCCCTTGCGGACCTCGTTGCGAGCACTGTTGTCCAGCACCCACTGGCGGTTGTCGTTATCCCAGCGGCCCGTGATGTTGGTGTCCTCGGACTGAAAGTACAGACCGATACGGCCGACACGCAGCATGTTGTAGTCGCGGGTCGTGCCATCCTCCAGCGTGAGCGACTGCTTGTAGGGCTCGATCGTGCTGCCGTAGTCCATCTCGATCTGGAAAGCTTCCATGACCTTGCGGAATTTCTCCGCAACACTGACGTCGGAACGCTCCATGATGTCCTTGAGGTTCTCGATACGATCGGTGCGTTCTTCCATCAGGAACGGAATGTCGAGTGCGACCGATTGCTCGAGTCCGTCGATCATGCGTTCCATCAGCGGGAAGATCTGCCGGTTGATGACGTCGACCTGGTCCACGGACAGCGCGATATCCTCGAGCACTGCCGTCTGGCCCTCGGTTTGCGCCGTCATGAGGCGGTTGTAGACCCTGAGGCCGTCGATTTCCTTGTTTATAGCCCGGTACTGGTCTTCCAGCGAACGAGTACCCTCAACGATATCGTTGATCCGTTCCTGTGATTGCTGGGCCAGGTTTAACCGCCGCAGCTCAGCCTGCAAGACCTGATCGACGGATTGGGCGAAAACGCTGCCGGATAGGGTGACGACTGCAGTTGCAAGTACTGCAATACTCACGCGCCGGCTGCTATTTATGCACCGTTTCATGGACGCTCCTTAAAGGTCGTTTTTGTATAGTATTTTTGGAGAGGGATGCAACGTATCCGGTGAATACCTGCACAAATAAAAGCAGGCACCGCATGCTGCGTACCCGCCCGCGCTCGCGGCCCTCTCCACCTTCGCCGCGGCGATGAAATCTCGGACCCTTGTTATGATCTCTGCTCGTTGTCGGCCACCCGGCGCGCTGCGCGCAGGTTTCCCCGCCTTTTATTTCCGTTATGACTTCAGGTCCTGAAGCTCCGGGCGCCAAGAATAACATAAGACTCGTGGATCGCCAGCCCAACAGCAACATAAAGCCGGAGGCTCTGGCAGCATCAATTTGATGACTAAGCCTCGAGAGACCCTTCACCCGCTCGATGAATGATCGGCCACGCTAGAAATAACGTGTTTGCATCGGCGCCCGCCGGGCGCTTTAGTAACACAAGTAACTGAATTTCCAAAAGTTGACATCCATCAGGGCTTGCAACATGATCCGCAGCATGACTACTTCGCGCGCACTCCGGGTCGCCCGGGACGTACTGCCCGGTGCAGAGCTTCCGCTCGTTCTCCTTACAGGGAGACATGGCGGGTAGCGCGTATCCTGACAACGGAAATCGTAAGCCCCGCATCCGCCACGGATTGTGGGGTTTTTTTTGACTGGCAAGATTCGAGGAAACGGAACCATGAAGATGTATTCAGAAGCGGATGTCGACGCCACGTGCCTGGCCGATCGTCAGGTTACGATACTGGGCTATGGCAGCCAGGGGCGTGCTCACGCGCTGAATCTCAAGGACAGCGGCTTCAACGTGGTCATGGGGCTACGGCGTGACGGCGCGAGCTGGGCCCGCGCCGAAGCCGACGGTCTCACGGTGATGGAGCCCGCCGACGCGGTGCGCGATGCCGCCATCGTGGCGTTTCTGACGCCCGACATGGTTCAGAAGAGTCTCTACGCAGACGTTGTCGACAGTATTCCCGAAGGCGCGGCGCTCCTGTTTGCCCACGGCTTTGCGGTGCATTTCGGCCAGGTCGAGCCACGCGACGATCTCGACGTCGTGCTCATCGCGCCCAAGGGGCCGGGCGGGCTCGTGCGGCGGCAGTATGAAGAAGGACACGGCGTGCCCTGCCTCGTCGCCGTCCACCAGGATTCGAGCGGTGATGCACTCAAGCTCGCGCTGGCGTATGCCTCCGGCATTGGTGGCGCCCGCGCCGGCGTCATAGAGACGACCTTCGCCGAGGAAACCGAGACGGATCTGTTCGGCGAGCAGGCCGTTCTCTGCGGTGGCGCAACCGAGCTCATCGTCGCGGGTTTCGAAACCCTCGTGGACGCCGGATACCAGCCGGAGGTGGCGTACTACGAAGTCATGCACGAGCTCAAGCTCATCGTCGACCTGCTCCACGAGGGCGGCCTGCGCAAGATGCACAAGTTCATCAGCGACACGGCGGCCTACGGCGACATGGTCAGCGGCCCGCGTGTGGTGGACGAGAACTCGCGTAAACAGATGCAAGCGGTTCTCGAGGATATCCAGGACGGCACGTTCGCACGCAACTGGATAGCCGAGAACGAAGCCGGCATGCCGGAATTCAAACGCATGATGCAAGCGGATCTCGAGCACCCCATAGAGAAAGTCGGCGCAGAATTGCGCGGTCGCATGGACTGGCTCGAGGAATAAACTGGATCGATAAGTCGCCGGAGGAAGCACATGTCTGCTGAGCGAGTTCGCATTTTTGATACCACGTTGCGCGACGGGGAACAGGCGCCCGGTTGCAGCATGACGCTGCGGGAGAAGCTGCGGGTTGCGAAGGCGCTGTCCGAGCTCAATGTGGACATCATCGAGGCCGGATTTCCGGCCGCCTCGCCCGGCGACTTCGAGTCCGTCAAGGCGATCGCCGACGAGAACTACGGCCCCGTGATATGCGGCCTCGCCCGCTGCAATCCGCAGGATATCGAGAAGGTCCATGCGGCCGTAAAGGGATCCGATCGGCATCGCATACACGTCTTCGTTGCAACCAGCGCCATCCACCGCGAGCACAAGCTCAAGATGGCCAAGGAAGAAATCATCAAGAGTGCCGTCGGCGCGGTCCGCATGGCTCGCGAACTTTGTGACGACGTCGAGTTTTCACCCGAGGATGCATCGCGGACCGAGCTCTCCTACCTCGCGGAAGTCGTCTCGGCTGCGATCGAAGCCGGTGCGACCACGGTGAACATTCCCGACACGGTCGGGTACACCGTTCCGGCGGAGTTCGACCGCCTGTTCCGCTACCTCAAGGAGCACGTAGCCGGCATCGACGATATTACGCTGTCGGTTCACTGCCACAACGACCTCGGCATGGCGGTCGCCAACAGCCTCGCCGCGGTGACCGCCGGCGCGCGGCAGATCGAATGCACGATCAACGGCATCGGTGAACGCGCCGGCAATTGCAGCCTCGAGGAAGTCGTCATGGCGCTCAGGACTCGCGCCGAGTTCTTCGACCTGGAGACAGCAATAGACACCGCCCGCCTCTACCCGACGTCGCGGCTGGTATCGAGCATCACCGGTATGCACGTACCGCGCAACAAGGCCATCGTGGGAGAGAACGCGTTCGCGCACGAGGCCGGTATCCACCAGCACGGCATGCTACAGCACGCATCCACGTACGAGATCATGCGGCCCGAGGACGTCGGCATCAGCCGCTCGAACCTCGTGCTGGGTAAACACAGCGGCCGCCACGCGTTTCGCGACCGCGTTCGCGAACTGGGTTTCGACCTCGACGAATTCGAAACCAATCGTGCGTTCCAGGCGTTCAAGAAACTGGCCGACCGCAAGAAAGACGTTTACGACAGCGACATCGAGGCGATCGTAATGAACGCCGACAGCACGTCACAGGGCCCGTGGGTACTGGCGTCGCTGCAGGTCAATACGCACACGGGTGAGGATGCCCGGGCCGGCGTTACGTTGCGCGGCGAAAACGGCGACGAAGTCAGCGGTGAGGCACTGGGCGACGGTCCGATTGCCGCGTCCTTCCTCGCTCTCGAAAAAGCCACCGGCGTCGATCTCGTATTGCGTAACTTCGAGGTGCATAGCACCTCCGGGGGCGAAGACGCGCAGGGCGAGGTCACGGTCACGGTCGAACAAAACGGCGCCAGCTATCGCGGCCATGGCACCAGTGTGGATATCGTTGAAGCCGGCGCACGCGCGTATCTCGAGGTAATAAACCGTGTCCTGCGCCGGCAGCAGAGTGATGCCGCACCGCGTTCAGGCCCGGACAACGCCTCGCGCGCGACCATCTGACACTGCCCGGAGCACTACCCGTGTCGGACGCCACAACGCTCTTTGAAAAAGTATGGACCGAACATGTCGTGGTGCCGGAGACAGCCGAGACACCGGCCGTCATCTACATCGACCTGCACCTCATCCATGAAGTAACGACGCCACAGGCTTTTTCGCTGCTCAGGGAACGTGGCCTCGCCGTCAGGCGGCCGGACCTGACGCTCGCCACCATGGACCACTCGACGCCAACGACGCCGGTCGCGAGCTTTCGCGACCTCGCCGTGGTCGGCGAAAGCGCCGCAAACCAGATTCGGCAAATGGAAGACAACTGTCGCGACTTCGGCATCGACCTGTACGGCTTCGGCAGCGAGCATCGCGGCATCGTGCATGTCATCGGTCCGGAACTCGGGGCGAGCCAGCCGGGAAAGACCATCGTCTGCGGAGACAGCCATACGAGCACGCACGGAGCATTCGGTGCCCTCGCCTTTGGCATCGGCACGACGGAAGTCGGTCACGTGCTAGCCACACAGTGCCTGTTGCAGCGCAAGCCGAAGTCGCTCGCGGTCAACGTATCGGGGCGCCTTGCGGCGGGCGTCACCGCCAAGGACGTCATCCTTGCCATTATTGGTGAGATCGGGGTCGACGGAGGAACCGGGCACGTCATCGAATACCGTGGCGACGCGATTCGCGCGCTCGACATGGAATCTCGCATGACCATCTGCAACATGTCGATCGAAGCCGGCGCCAGGGCCGGCCTCATCGGCCCGGACGACACGACGATCGATTATCTTGCCCGCCGCCCGCGGGTGCCGCAGGGCGATGCCTGGGAGTCGGCAGTGCGCCGGTGGCGCAGCCTGTGCAGCGACGACGACGCGGAGTTCGACAGGACGGTATCGATCGATGCCTCGGCGCTGCAACCCATGGTCACTTTCGGTACCAATCCCGGCATGGTCGTCGGCGTCAACGATCCGGTGCCGGACGCAAGTGATGCCAGCTTTCGCAAGGCGCTCGACTACATGCAGGTCACTCCCGGCAAACCGATGTCGGAGAACCCTGTCGACGTCGTATTCGTCGGCAGCTGCACCAACGGACGATTGTCGGACCTGCAACAGGCGGCAGGAATCCTCGAGGGCCGCAAGGTGGCGGACGGCGTCCGCATGCTGGTGGTGCCCGGTTCACAGCAGATCAAGCGGCAGGCGGAGGAACTCGGCCTGCACCGGATATTTGCAGACGCGGGCGCCGAATGGCGCGAGTCGGGATGCTCGATGTGCCTCGGCATGAACGGCGACACCGTGCCCTCGGGCCAGCTCAGCGTCAGTACCAGCAACCGCAACTTCGAAGGCCGCCAGGGCATCGGCGCGCGTACCGTGCTGGCGAGTCCCGCCACGGCTGCAGCCTCCGCGGTCACGGGCCGCGTCACAGACCCCCGCAAGCTCACCTGACAGGCCAACCATGGATGCACTGACTACCCTGCGCTCACGAACGGTCGTCTTGCCGGTTCGCGACATCGATACCGACCAGATCATCCCGGCGCGCTTTCTCACCACCACGACACGGGAAGGCCTCGGCGAGGCGCTGTTTCACGACCTGCGATACGACCAGGATGGAGCGGAGCGTGCGGACTTTGCGCTTAACGATCCTGCCACGCGGGGCTGCGAGATACTCGTTGCCGGCAATAATTTCGGCTGCGGCTCATCCCGGGAACACGCGCCCTGGGCACTGCTCGACTACGGTTTCAAGGCCGTAGTCTCGACCGAATTCGCCGATATATTTCGTAATAATTCATTAAAAAACGGTTTATTACCAATAATTGTTGATGTAGATACTCATGAGTGGCTCATGGCCAATCCCGGCGTCGAACTGAGTATCGACGTCGAAACGTCCCGCCTGGAACTGCCCGACGGCCGCGCCATCGAGTATCCCATTGATGCCTTTGCGCGATATTGCCTGACGCAGGGCATCGATCAGCTTGGTTACCTGCTGCAGCAGTCTGACGCCATCGCGACTTTCGAGGAGACACGCCCATGGAAGCCATGATCACGGTGCTCCCGGGGGACGGTATCGGGCCCGAGGTCGCGGCGGCCGGGCGCGCGGTGCTCGAGCGCGTCGCCGGGCGTCACGGGCATCGATTCGAGTTCAGCGATCAGCTGATCGGCGGCGCCGCGATCGACGCCGTCGGCGAGCCTCTTCCGGCAGGCACGGTGACGAGCTGCAAGGAAAGCGACGCGGTGCTACTCGGTGCCGTCGGTGGCCCGAAATGGTCGGACCCCAACGCACCGGTGAGACCGGAACAGGGCCTGCTCGGGCTCCGCTCGGCGCTCGGCGTATTCGCCAACCTGCGCCCGGTCCGGATCTACCCGGAACTCGCCGCCGCATCTCCGCTGCGGGCCGAGATTCTCGAGGGCGTCGATATCGTGGTCGTAAGGGAGCTCACGGGCGGGATCTATTTCGGCGAGAAGACGCGCGACGAGTTTTCGGCGAGCGATCTGTGCCGCTATCACACGCACGAGATCGAGCGCATCGTGCGCGTGGCGGCGCAGCTTGCGCGTGGGCGCCGCGGCAAGCTCTGCTCGGTGGACAAGGCCAACGTTCTCGAGACTTCCAGGCTATGGCGCGACGTAACCGACCGCCTGATGGCGGCCGAATTTCCGGAAATCGATCTCGAGACCCTGCTGGTCGACGCGGCAGCCATGCACCTGCTGAGCCGTCCGGCGGACTTCGACGTGATGGTTACTGAGAACATGTTCGGCGACATCCTCACGGACGAGGCATCGATGCTCGCGGGTTCCCTTGGCATGCTGCCATCCGCCTCGCTGGGCGAGACCACGCGTGGCCTCTACGAGCCGATCCACGGTTCCGCGCCGGATATCGCCGGCAAGGGGATTGCGAACCCCTGCGGGACGATTGCGAGCGTCGCCATGATGCTGCGGCACAGCCTCGGCCTGGCCGAGGAAGCGGCGGCCGTCGAAACGGCCATCGCCAGCGCGCACTTTGCCGAAACAGTGCCCTTATCGCGTCTTCAGGCATTTCCGCAACTCGAAACCCGGACGCCCCGGTCATGGTTTCTGCGGCCACCATTGCGTTGACGATGGCCTCTTCCGTGGCCTGCACCGCGGCCGTAAATACCGTGGTCAATGCGTAATTCGGAAATACCGATACCTCGGCAAAGTCCGACTCGTCGATTCGCCCCGGGTTGGCGGTGGAGAACGCAACGAAGATATCCCCGGAACCCGCGGTGCTGACTGCGCCCAGCCGCCCCAATGCAAGCGAAGGACGCTTGGCGACACGCGCAAGCTGGTGCGGCAGCAGGGGTGCATCGGTTGCGACGACCACGATGATGGAGCCGTCGCGCGAGGCCATGGACGCGGAACGACCGTGCGATTCATCGCAATACGGATACCAGTCGTTGTGGCGCTCGATACTGCGATCGGTGTAGCAATGTTCTCCGACCGGGAGCAGATGGTCGACGCGCCGGCCGCCGAGCCGGAGGTCATCGCCGTCCCAATTGTAGTTGCACTGGACCAGTACGCCGAGCGTGTAGTCCCGTCCGCCCACGGCGAAGCGCCGCGACGCGGTTCCAATTCCGCCCTTGAAGCCGTTGCAGACCATGCCCGTGCCACCACCCACTGCGCCTTCGGCGACCGGCCCGTTTCGGGCGTCGCTCATTGCCTTCAGTGCATGGGTGCGTGTGACGTGGAAGCCGTTGATGTCGTTCAGCCCGCCGTCATAGGTTTCCGCAACCACCGGGGCATGCCAGTCAGCCGGCCATCCTTTCTGCACCATCCATTCGACCGCGGCGTCGCGGACTACGCCGACGCTGTGCGTGTTGGTTATGGCGACGGGTCCTTCGATGAGGCCGCGTTCCTCGAGCCAGGTCGTGCCCGTCATTTCGCCGGATGCATTGAGCGTAAACCAGCCGGCGAAAACGCCCTCGGTCGAATTCCTGCCGCGAGGGTGAACAACCGTCACGCCGGTGCGAACCGGGCCCTCGCCAACGACGAGTTCGCCCTCCCCGTCGATCAGCGTCACCTGGCCGACCTCGATGCCGGCGACGTCGGTGATGGCATTCAATTCACCGCTTTCCCCGGCAAACGGGACGCCGAGATCGCGCGCTCTGGTGACCTGTGCGTGCGACGCGCCTGCGGCGACCATGCCGCCGAGAAAGATCATGAGGCAAACGCCGTGGCGCAAGCGGCTGTTCATGGGAGTCTCCTTTGCCATACCGGTCCGCGATTCCTCAGCCAAGCGCCGCGACGGGTTCCGGCCCCGTGGCCGCCCTCGCTGCCGCCAGCGCCTGCAAAACATCGCCAAGCAGATCGTCACTCGTCTCGAGCCCGACCGACAGCCGAATCAGGTTCTGGCTGATGCCGGCCTCCGCCAGTGCCTCAGGACTGACGGGCGCATGGGTCATCGAAGGCGGGTGACATACCAGGCTTTCGACGCCACCGAGCGATTCGGCCAGCGAAAAATACCTGAGTTCATCGACGAATGCGCGTACCGCCTGTTCGCCTCCGTCGATTTCGAAACTGATCATGCCGCCGAAACCACTTTGCTGACGCCGCGCGATGGCGTGCCCGGCATGAGTTTCGAGGCCGGGATAGTAGACGCAACGGACGCCGTCCTGCTCGTCGAGAACTCGCGCGAGCTGGCTCGCCGTCTCCTCGTGCTGACGCATCCGCACCTGCAGGGTGCGCAGGCCCCGCAGGGTCAGGAAGCTGTCGAAGGGCGCACCGGTAGCGCCGATACAGTTGGCCCACCAGGCCAGTTCCTCGGCAAGCTCCCGGGTGGCGGCCACCAGCGCTCCTCCCACGACATCACTGTGCCCGTTGATGTACTTGGTGGTGGAATGCACGACGATGTCGGCACCGAGCGCGATGGGCTGCTGCAATGCCGGCGAGAGAAACGTGTTGTCAACGGCGTAAAGGGCACCGCACTCGCGGGCGAGCGCCGCGACCTTCGCAATGTCTACGATTCTCAGCAGCGGATTCGATGGCGTCTCGGTCAGTATCAGTTTCGGTTTGCGTGCGCAGGCCCGCGCCAGGGCGTCGTCATCGGTCTGGTCCACGAACAGCACTTCGAAGTGCCCCTTGCGTCCCAGCGCCTCGTAGAGCCGGTACGTACCGCCGTAACAGTCGTGCGGAACGACCAGCAGGTCGCCCGGCTGCAGCAGCTGCACCATCACGTTCAGCGCTGCCATCCCCGATGCCGTTACCACGGCTCCCGCGCCCCCTTCGAGCGTGGCGAGCGCCTCTCCGAGCGCATCCCGGGTCGGATTGCCGGAGCGCGTGTAGTCGTATTCCCGTTTCTTACCGAAGCCGGCAAACGCATAGTTCGACGACAGGTGCAAGGGTGGTACTACGGCCCCGTGTTGCGTGTCCGATTCGATGGCCGTGCGCACGGCGCGCGTTGCCCTGGAAGCTTCTGAGGTCATGTTCGGTCTCCGCTGAACGTTCCAATGTCAAAAGGTCTCATCGGAACCCTGCGGAGCCCGCAAGGGAGGGGTGTCGTGCCCTTCAGCCGCAAACGTTCGCCAGCGTGCTGCAACGACACTCATCTCTCGGAGGCATTGCCTCCGCAGGAGTTGGCACCTTTTCAGGATGGTTAGTCCCGATGGTTGCCCCGGCTTCAAAGGGCCTTTCCCTCAGCCGGTCTCGATGAGTAGCGCCGAGTTTAGGGTTGGTGCAATCGGGCCGTCAAGTAATTAGCGGCGATAATTATTTGTTTCATCAGTAACCTGGGTGACCAGGCCGGCTGCCATCAAACAGGGCTTGCAGGGAACGCAGCCATGTATTAACGTATTAACACGTTAATACGTTGGTACAGCAATGAAGCCCAATCGACAGGACAGCGAGACGCGGCAGGCCCGTGCCGAGAAGGCCCTGTTCCGTGCCATCGTAAGCCTGAAGAACACCACGGAATGCGGCAATTTTCTGCGCGACCTTTGTACGCCGGCCGAGTTGCAGGCCCTCGTGGACCGCTGGCAGGTCGTCGAACTACTGCAAGAGGGCCTGCCCTACCGCCGCATCCACGACATGACCGGCGTCAGCGTCACGACAATCGGTCGCGTAGCCCGCTTCCTTGCCGATGGCTTTGGCGGCTACCAGGCGGCACTTGATCGCGCCGGCGAGACCGGCGGCAAGCACTCACACTAAGGAAGAACCCCATGGATAGCAGCAAGCAGCGCATCAAGATTGCGGTGCAAAAGACCGGCCGCCTGACCGAACACTCGCTGGACCTCCTCGAGCGTTGCGGACTCAAATTCACCCAGAGCAAGGACCAGCTGTTCTGCTTCGGCGAGAACATGCCGATCGACCTGCTGCTCGTCCGCGACGATGATATACCCGGGCTTGTTGCAGACGATATCTGCGACCTCGGCATCGTCGGGCTGAACGTGGTCGAGGAGAAGCGCCTGGGGCGCGAGCACGAAGGCCGCGAGACGCTGTTCGATCGCGTCTACGACCTCGACTTCGGGCACTCGCATTATTGAAAGACTTTCTGGAACGCAACGAGATCGATGCCAGGATCGAGTATTTCTCGGGCGCCGTGGAGATCGCGCCCAAGCTCGGCAAGGCCGATTTCATTTGCGACCTCGTGTCCACGGGCAGCACGCTGGCCGCAAACGGTCTCAGCGAACGCGAGGTGCTCCTCGAAAGCGAAGCGGTAATCATCCAGACCCGCGCTCCCCTGCCGGATGACAAACAGGAACTCGTCGGCCGCATCCTGCAGCGACTCGACGGCGTTCTGCAGGTCCACGAAAGTAAATACATCATGCTGCACGCACCGCGCAATGCCCTCGAGGAGATCCGCAAGCCCTCGAGGAGATCCGCAAATTGCTGCCCGGCAGCGAGGCGCCGACGGTCATCCCCCTGGAGGGGACCAACGACAAGGTTGCCGTGCATGCCGTGTGCCGGGAAAACGTTTTCTGGGAGACGTTGGAAAACCTGAAGGCGGCGGGCGCAAGTTCCCTGCTCGTTCTGCCGGTCGAGAAGATGCTGGTGTGAGCCATGACCATACGACGCGCAAACTGGAAAGCTCTTGATGAAACCGCACGGCGGGCGTTCCTGCGGCGACCCGCCGTCGAGGACGACGCCGCAATTCGCTCGGCGGTCCTGGAGATCGTCGGCGACGTGAAAAATCGCGGCGACGACGCACTGCACGCGCTCACCGCCCGGCTCGACGGAGTCGAACTCGACGACTTGCGTGTGTCCCGGGAGGAAATGGACGCCGCGAGTTCAGACCTGGCGCCGCAGGCCATCGACGCCATCGATCTCGCCATCAGCAACGTGCGCCGTTTCCACGAGGCGCAGATGCCGCCTGACGTCGTCGTCGAGACCATGCCGGGCGTGCGCTGTGAACGCGTGAGCCGAGCGATCGACGCGGTCGGCCTGTATGTGCCGGCCGGCACCGCGCCCCTGCCCTCGGCGGCCGTGATGCTTGCGGTACCGGCGGTCATAGCGGGCTGTCTTACACGAATCGTATGCACGCCGCCGCGGCCCGACGGCCGTGCGGATCCGGCGGTGGTGGTCGCGTCAGTGCGTGCAGGCGTCCAGGATATTTTCAAGATCGGCGGCGCGCAGGCAGTCGCGGCAATGGCGTACGGCACGGCCAGCGTGCCGGAGGTCGACAAGATCTTCGGCCCGGGCAACGCGTGGGTCACCTGCGCGAAGTCCGTGGTGTCGGCCGATCCGGACGGTGCCGCCATCGACATGCCGGCCGGGCCCTCGGAAGTGCTGGTGATCGCCGACGGTAGTGCATCCGCCGAGTTCGTCGCGTCCGACCTGCTGTCGCAGGCGGAGCACGGCATCGATTCGCAGGTCGTGCTGGTATCCACCAGCGAGCAGCTTGCCGATGCCGTGGACAAGCAGGTCGAGGAACAGCTGCAGTCGCTGTCGCGCGCCGACATCGCGCGTGGCTCGCTACAGCATGCGCGGACAGTGATCGTCGACGATTTCGAAATGGCGGTCGAGGTTAGCAACCGGTACGCACCGGAACACCTTATTCTGCAATGTCGCGACGCCAGGGCACTGGT
>WOR8_10000828_pt1 | contig 31933 bp, 31 predicted proteins | sample DeeMarSeWOR38_10_FD_19890 | JGI IMG/M metagenome (IMG submission 19890) | reverse complement strand
CCTAATCCCTAATCCCTAATCCCTAATCCCTAATCCCTAATCCCTAATCCCTAATCCCTAATCCCTAATCCCTAATCCCTAATCCCTAATCCCTTTACTTTTCCTTAAACGCAGCGACGACCCCCGAAATACTCGCTTTTGCATCCCCGAATAGCATCCGCGTATTCTCATTGAAAAACAGCGGATTATCTATGCCGGCGAAACCTGCCGCCATGGACCGTTTCAGCACAAATACAGTTTTAGCGTAATCGACATTGATGATCGGCATACCGTATATCGGGCTGCTCTCATCGGTACGGGCAGCCGGATTGACCACGTCGTTGGCACCGATAACCACGGCCACATCGACCGTTTCCATAATCGGATTGATGTCATCCATCTCCACCAGCTGATCATAAGGGACGTTGGCTTCGGCCAATAAAACGTTCATGTGACCCGGCATACGGCCGGCCACGGGATGGATGGCGTAACGCACCTCACATCCGTTTTGTTCAAGCAACTCTCCCAGTTCACGTACCACATGCTGGGCCTGTGCCACCGCTAATCCATATCCCGGAACGAAAACCACCGAGCTGGCCGCCTCGAGGATAAGGTAGGCATCATCGGCGACAATCGGTTTAACCTCTCCCTGGGCGGCTGCTCCCTTGCCGGCCGTAGTTGCACCGAATCCACTGAATAATACGTTCGCGAGAGAACGGTTCATGGCTTTGCACATGATATTGGTCAGAATGATGCCACTGGCGCCGACCAGGGCGCCGGCAACGATCAGGATATTATTCTGAATAACAAAGCCAGCCGCACAGGCCGCCAAGCCGGAATAACTGTTCAGGAGCGAAATGACCACGGGCATATCAGCCCCACCAATCGGTATGACTGCCATGACACCGAGAATCAGCGCGAGCAGCATAATACCGATGAATATGTTATAACCTCCCAGAGGATTAAGAATAAACAGGATCCCTGCCGTGACGATTGCCAACAAGAGCAGTGCATTGACCACTTTTTGACCCGGAAACAACGTCGGTTTCCCACCGAAGACCTCACTTAATTTCCCCCAGGCGACAATACTTCCCGAAAATGTGACACCACCGATCAATACCGATAAAAAGATGGTAGTGAGTGTGAAAACTGCTGAATTGGGAGAAGCATGATACGCTTCCCATCCTACCAGAAGACTTGCAATACCGCCAAAACCATTGAAAAGTGCCACCATTTCAGGCATTTGTGTCATAGCGACCAGACGCGCGGCAAAAGCACCCACGACGGCACCGATAATAAAACCGATGACGATCCAGTGGAAGTCGATAATTTCTTTGCTGAGCAGCGTAATGACTACAGCCAGAAACATCCCGATGGCCGAAATAAAATTTCCCTGGCGGGCAGTCGCGGGGGAACTCAGCATTTTCAGACCGAAGATAAACAGGATCGCCGCTGCGATATAGACAAGATTTATTAACAGATCAAGATTCATTTTTTTACCTCTGTCGGTTTCTTTTTGAACATCCCCAACATCCGATCGGTTACCAGATAGCCGCCGACTACATTAATCGTAGCGAATGCGACAGCTGCTGTTCCGAGAATAATGCTTAAAGTGTCATCTCCGGCAGCACCGGCGGATACCAGGGCGCCGACCAGGGTTATTCCTGAAATGGCATTGGATCCGGACATCAGCGGTGTATGCAATGTAGCCGGCACTTTTGAAATGACTTCAAAGCCAAGGAATATGGATAGCATCAGAATAAATGCGAGAAAAATTAAAGTGGCTGGATCCATGGTCATTTATCCTTTCTTTTGCATATTCAGGGTTTCACTGAAAATGGCGCCGTTATGCGTGACCAGACAGCCCCGGATGATCTCATCTTCAAGGTTAAGATGAAAGGTCTTGGCATCTTTATCCCAAAAATGTGCAATGAGGTTGCCCACATTGCTGGAATACATCTGGCTGGCATGTATGGCAACGCGTCCGGGTAAGTTTTCCATACCGATAATCGAGACACCGTTTATATCGACAGTCTTGCCGGAAACGGAACCTTCCACATTACCACCGGTTTCGACGGCAAGATCTACGATCACACTTCCCGGCCGCATGCCCTTAATCATATCCCCGGTAATGATCACAGGTGCTTTCCGGCCGAAAACCTGGGCAGTGGTAATCACCACATCCGCCTGCGCACAGTAACGGGCCATGGCCTCGCGTTGTTTTGCGATCTGCTCCTGGGTAAGTTCCTTGGCATACCCATCTTTTGTCTGACCGGTTTCTCCCAGATCGATCTTAATGAATTTGGCTCCCAGAGACTGCACCTGCTCCTCGACCACCGGCCTGGTGTCAAAAGCATCAACCCTGGCCCCAAGACGCTTGGCGGTCGCGATAGCCTGGAGGCCGGCAACACCTGCACCGATTACAAAAACTTTTACCGGTGCAATGGTACCGGCAGGAGTCATCATCATCGGAAATACTTTATCGACTTTATCGGCGGCCAGAATAACTGCAACATATCCTGCCAGGCTGGCCTGTGAACTCAGTGCGTCCATTTTCTGTGCCAGGGTAGTGCGCGGGATCAACTCCATACTTATCGCGCTCACACCCTGTTTGATAAATTTATCGATCAGGGAAGGCTCGTTGAAAGGATCCAGATAGCTGATATGTATACTACCTTTCTTCAACAGGACAATATCATCTACAGAAGGCCTGCGCAGCCGGATGACCAGATCGGAATCAGCAAGCAAAGATCTCCGGTCATGGACAATTTGTGCCCCTTCTTTGGTGTAATCTTCGTCGACGAAGAAAGCAGATTCCCCCATTCCCTGTTCAATCAATACCTCAGCCCCCAGTTTTACAAGACTGGCTGCGGTTGCAGGAATAATAGGAACACGTTTTTCGCCAGGATGCAGGTCCTTCATTACGGCGATTTTCACAGATTACCTCCTAGGTAGAGTTCTACTATTATGTACTGACTAGATTTGAGAATAAGACAAAGAGCCAAAAGAAAAGTAAAAAGTAAAAAGGAAAAAGATAAAAAAACACAGGTATTGCGTTGGTTCCCGGTGGCGAAACTGGTAAGAATAGCAACCATAAAACGCGTATGCAATTTGTCGCGTTTGCTTTCCAGTTAGGCAAATTTCTCCACCATAATGTCTTTTACCTTTATCCTTTTGCCTTTTTCCTTTTCCTAATTTCTGAAGTTAATTCTGAGAAACATTTTCGGTCTCCTCATTTTCTCCGTTGTCGGCCATTTCCATTTCCTCAAATTCATCGGTCATCCTGCTCGCCACAGTCTGACGTATGACACATACTTTTATTTGTCCCGGATATTCCATTTCCTGTTTTATCCTCGTAGCAATATCATTGGACAGTATTTCGGCCTGTTTATCATCCAGTTTTTCCGGTTCAACGATAACCCGTACTTCACGTCCGGCTGAAATGGCGTAGGTTTTGGCCACGCCCTCAAATGAATTGGCGATTTCTTCCAAACCAGTGATCCGCTTCGTATATGCCTCCAGCGTATCACGGCGTGCACCCGGCCGGCTGCCGCTGATTTTATCGGCTGCGGTCACCAGCACCGAAATGGGTGAAATAGGAGGTGCTTCTTCGTGATGGGCCAGGATGGAGTTGATCACCACCTCATGTTCCTTGTACTTCTCGCACAGTTCCACGCCAAGCTGGACATGACTGCCCTCCGCATTTACCGTTAGTGCTTTTCCGATATCATGAAACAAGCCGGCACGCTTCGCCAGTTTTACATTAAATCCGAGCTCAGATGCCATTTTGCCCGCCAGCAGGGCAACTTCTTTCGAGTGTTGTAACATATTCTGTCCGTAGCTATACCGGAATCGCAAACGCCCCAGACACTCCTTTATTTTATGGTGCACGCCCCGGATACTTAACTCAGACAGCGTATCTTCAGCAGCCTTCATTATTTGACGCTCAACTTCCTTGGCTGCTTTTGAAAGGGCCTGTTCGATGAGACCTGGATTTATATTTTTGAGCTTAATCAGATTCTCCATTGTCAGGCGGGCAATCTCTCTTTTTATCGGATCAAATGCTGAAAGGACGATCATCTCCGGGGTATCATCGACGATGACCTTCACTTCCGCCAATTCTTCAAATGCACGAATGTTTCTTCCCTCTCGGCCTATGATCATACCCTTGAAGCGTTCATTGGGTAATTGAACCGTGGAAAGAGTAGATTCCATAGTGAAATCACCGGCGAGGTTTTCGATTGCATGGGCAATGATTTCTTTCGCCTCGCGCTGGGCCGATAATCTGGCTTCATCTTTGATTTCCTTTGCCAGCTGTACCGCCTCCAATTTGGCCCGGTCTTCGAGATTTTGCATAAGCTGCTTTTTCGCATCATCAATACTGATATGAGCGATGCCCTCCAGTTTTGAATTTTGAGCATCGACCAATTCATCTACTTTACGGTGCTTTTCAAATAACATTTCTTCCCGCTGGGATATCTTTTGAATCCGCTGCGCCATTCTGGTTTCTTTGTATTTTAGATTGTTTTCCAATTTGCGGAGTTCTTTTTCCTTGGCCATTAAATTGGCTTCATTCCTGGACAATTGTCCTTCCTTTGATTTCAAATCATCGTAAAAGCGGGATCGCTTGCGCTGCATCTCCTCACGGAACTGGAATAGCTGTTCCTTTTTAATTTTTTCCGCATCATTTTTTGCCTGATCGATAATGTCCCTGGCATGGATCTTCTGCTTTTTTTGATAGGCATTATAGGCAAAATATGCCATGGTTGCACCTGCTCCAAACGCGGCAAATAATAGTAATACCAGATATAATAGTTCTAATTGAATCACAATCAGCCTCATCTTTCCTGATTAAAAAAAGGGTAACAACGCACTTGTTGCTACCCCTTAAAAGCTTGAATAACACCAGCAGATGACTTATTCTCCGTGAATACGTGCCTTCTTGGCCAATAATTCATCCTCGGTCTCTACGTGATCTGGATCCTTTACACAGGCATCAGTCGGACATACCGCGGCACACTGAGGTTCCTCATGAAATCCGACGCATTCAGTGCAAAGATCGGGATTAATGATATAAAGAGGATCTCCTTCGGTAATAGCATCATTTGGACATTCAGCTACACAGGCATCGCATGCGATACATTCATCGTTTATTAAAAGCGCCATAAGTTCTGTCTCCTTACAGTTAGCTTAAAGTAAATGTATGGATTCAATCAAAAAGTTTGAATCCGACCTTTAATATGACCTGATATTCATCAAGTTTTCCATCCTTGATGCCACCGCGCATCTGCACCACCTCAAACCAGCTTAAACCTGATAAACTTTGTGATGCCTGATCAATGGCATTACTTATCGCCGCATCGTAGCTCTCTTTGGACGTACCCACAATTTCGATGATTTTATACGTCTTATTACCCAATTCAAATCTCCGTTTTAGAGTAAAATATAGCCAATAAACCTTTCAGAATCAATATGCTCTGCCGGTGTCATCACCTGCGATTGAACTCATGAACTGTTCTCAGCATGGTCAGATAGTTGTCGAGATTGACATATTCCGGAATTGAGTTTGAGGACCCGGCACAATATCCGCCACCGGGAGCGATCTCATGCAAGTATCGTGAGGTAAGGCCAGCGACCTCATCCGTACGACCGCGCGCGAGTAAATCCACCTCCACCCCGCCGCAGAGACACAATCGGTCGCCAAACTTTTTCTTAACCTCGCTAATATTCATGGATTTCGGCTCGATCGGATGCAGAGCTGTAACGCCGGAACCAATAATATCCTCTATGACTTCCCAAAGAACGCCATCGGTATGATAGATGAACGGGATGCGGCGCTTTTTCGCCAATTGACCGATATGTGCAAGCAGGGGAAAAAAATAGGTTCGCAGAAATTGAGGATTTACCATCAGGTTGGACGAATAGGCGATATCATCGCTGTACCAGAGAATGCCTACCCAGTCCATATCTGCCATCGTATCAAACATACTGAGTATCAATTCCGATGTTTTCTCGAACAGGGCTGCGACCAGGTCCGGTTGCTCATAGATTGCCATTGCGAAGGTCTCAAAACCCATCAACTCCCAAACGTTGGTGAAAATATCACCATACTGTCCGATAATACCCATTCCTTCCGGCAGCAAACGTTTTGCTTCCTCAAACAGGTGGTAGTCTATATCTGATTTAGCCGGCCACCGGTAGGATTCGAAGGATTGCCATGAGCTGATTATGCCCTGGTGTTCAGGGGACCAGGCACGATCCGGATTATCAGAATCTGTACCTGCAGAGCGACGGTTAAGTTCGAGTTGAATACGCGGTTGCAACTTGATAAAGTCATATCCCATCCGCTGCATGAAACTAATGTCATCTGAGAGATTCAGAATGGGACGACCCAGTATTTTTTCCTTAATTGATCGGTCAATACCCAGTTCAATCAATGGGATAAAATCTGCTTCCTGATTAATCAGAGTTTTCTGTAATTGACTGAAGTCAGCCTGGTGCAGATGGCTAAAATTCATAACCGGCAATGTGTTATGCCTGCTTACCAAGTAATAATTTAGCCTCATGCACCGCCTGCGAGGCGTCAGGGGCATATCCATCCGCTCCGATTTCATCGGCAAATTTCTTGGTCACCGGCGCGCCGCCGATAAAAACTTTATTATGAAGCCCCTGGTCTTTAAAGGTATGGACCACATCACGCATTTTTTCCATGGTGATCGTGAGCAGTGCGGACATGCCCACCAGAGCACCCGGGTTCTGACGCGCTGCAGCCACAAATTTATCGGTGCTGGTATTAATGCCGAGGTCAATCACCTCAAATCCCGCTCCTTCAAGCATCATTCCAACCAGATTCTTGCCGATGTCATGCATATCACCCTGGACGGTACCCAAAATCACTTTTCCCAGGCTTATATTGTCTTCATCAACCATATAGGGTTTGAGGATCTCCAGCCCGGCCTTCATTGCCTTAGCGGAAAACATCATCTCCGGAACAAAGTATTCTCCGGCGGAAAATTTATCGCCGACGACATCCATGCCGGCTATTAATGATTTCCGTAAGATGTCACTGACTTCCAGTTTTTCTTCAAGTGCCTGCTTAACCAATTCCTCCACCCCCGGTTTCCCTTCCAGCTCCGGCGGATATTTGGATTGTGCATTGATATGTCCCTGGATTACGCGTTCCTTGATTGTGTCCAGTGTGCTCATAGGTAAGATCCTTCTATATGTCAAATAAATGCCATTAGCTGCTTGATAAAGATAAAACTTTTATTCCAAAGTTGCATCTAAATTTTTAAATCCTTTGTAGTGCATCTGAATCGTAGATATTTTCTGAATGTGCAATGTAAGATTTAGAGTATGACAGCATGATCCTGCGCACAGACAGTTCTTCAGATGTCTCATACATTTTTACCCAGGCAAATATTCAGTGTAAATAAGTTTCAATTATCCATATTCTTCATTAATATAGATTAAACTTGCTTTGGCATATTATTCTGGCTGATTAACTGATAATTTGAGGTTTTGCCGGTGAACGAAAAAAACAACAAAACCTGTTAATTAAAAGATTTGGAGGACACTTACATGTTTGATGCAAAGATATACCGGAGCCGCCGGAAAGATTTAAGCAGCAGGTTAAACACCGGGATTATCGTGCTACTTGCGAATGAAGAAAGTCCCATGAATTACCGGGATAATATGTATCATTTCCGGCAGGATAGTACCTTCTTATACTATTTTGGTCTGAATGAACCCGGTATGATCGGTGTGATTGACGTAGACGAAGGCAAAGAATTTCTATTTGGCTATGAATATACAATCGATGACACGATCTGGATGGGGCCTAAGCCATCCCTCAAGGAACGCGGTGCTTTGGTCGGGATAAGCGATGTTGTAAATATTGATAAAGCCGATGTAAAGATCGGTGAATGGATAGCCAAAGGAAGGAGAATGCATTTCCTGCCGCCTTACCGTCCGGAGCATGAACTGAAAATTCAATCACTGCTCGGCATTCATATTTCTCAGATCGATGCACATAAATCGAGAGAATTAATCAAGGCCGTTGTGGCGCAGCGATCGGTTAAAACTGAACAGGAACTTGCCGAACTCGAAGCCGCACACGCCATTACCAGAGAAATGCATATTACAGCGATGCAGAAGACACGTGCCGGTCTGTACGAGCGTGAAATTGTTGCACTCCTTCGAAGCATTGCGACAGCGGGAGGCGGTAATCCGGCATTTCCGGTGATTTTCACGGTGCACGGGGAAACCCTGCACAACCATTATCATGGACATAAAATGACTGATGGCAGACTGGTGGTGAATGATTCAGGTGCCGAATCCGCCGCCGGTTACGCAGCCGATATAACACGTACATTTCCGGTGAACGGTAAATTCAGTCAGCAACAACGGGATATCTATGAAATTGTGCTTAGAGCGGAAAAATCCTGTATTGAAGCGCTAAAGCCTGGCATAAATAACCGGGAAATCCACCTGCTGGCAGCCAGAATTATAACGGAAGGATTGAAATCGCTCGGATTGATGAAGGGTGATGTTCAGCAAGCCGTAAAACAGGGCGCCCACGCGCTGTTCTTTCCGCACGGTATCGGTCACATGATGGGACTCGATGTACATGATATGGAAAACCTTGGGGAAAACTATGTAGGCTATGATGATCAGAACACCCGCAGCAGCCAGTTTGGCCTGGCATCTTTAAGACTTGCCAAAATCTTGCAGCCAGGATTTGTGCTTACAATTGAACCGGGGATCTATTTTATTCCGGCTCTTATCGACAAATGGCGTGCTGATGACAAACATGGCACTTTTATCAATTATCCGGCAATTGAAAAGTACCGCACGTTCGGTGGAGTACGAATTGAGGATGACGTGGTGGTTACAGCCGACGGCTATCGGATTATTGGAAAAACGATACCGAAAGAAATACAGGAAGTGGAACAAACCTGTCAGGGGTGATCTGAATCAACCGGCTTCATGTTTATGAACCGTTTAAACGCTTGTAAAATGCCTCTTTTTTCAGGCATACCGACTCATTAGCTGCCCGGAAACGGCACGGCGCCGGTCCTGTGTGCCTAAAATTATTCCCCTCCGTGGTGATAATACGGATCCATTTTGCCTTTATCCATTTGCAGCGTTAAATTATCGGTATGTTTGTACGGATATTTGCCACAATCGGTTTTCTTTTTACAGTGATATGTGCCCGGAATGTTGATGTTGTGATTGTCTACACCAATAACACAAACGGTATACTTGAAAACTGCCGTTGTCCTGCGCGTTCCTATGGCGCTTTAGAGAAAAGGGCCGCATTGATTGACAGTCTGAGAAAATCGAATCCGAACGTTCTGCTTATCGATTGTGGTGACATTCTGGATATCAGGCCAAACAGTCTCCTGCATTCTTATATTATCAAGGCGTATGGTATAATCAGGTATGATTTCTGGACACCAGGTGACCAGGATTTCATCGAAGGAATTGATTATTTCAGGGAATCCTTGGCAGCAATGCCCGGACAGCTGGTTTCGGCCAATATCCGCCTGGACAGACAGGGAATTGGCCGCCCCTGGTGGATTAAGGAAGTAGCGGGTATCAGAATCGCTGTCACCGGCACCCTTGATCCCGGAGTTTTGCAATATTTACCGGATTCCATCGCCGGTAGAATAACAATTGAGCCCCCGGAAAAAGCGCTGGAGAAAATATTGCCGGCGATTCGTGCAGACAGTGATGTGATCATATTATTATCACATGCCGGCATGGATCGGGATCGTGAAATTGCAACACGATTTCCGGAAATTAATCTGATTTTTGGCGGACACTCGCAAACCATAACAGAACATCCCGAAATGGTTGGCAGTACGGCGATTTTACAGGCCGGTGAGGGGGGTAATCGTGTGGGTATGCTGCAGCTGCGGTGTGAAAAAGGTAAAATTTCATCTTATCATAATACATTGCATTTGCTGCACAGAAATGAACGGGATGATCCGAAAGTTTTGAATTTGATTGCAGAATATTACAGAGAACGCATGAAATCCATGAACAGAATAAATACACAATAATTGAGGATGATATGAGTAAACAACATGATGCCCGTAAGAAACGTAAGCGCAGACAAAGGTGGATTGAGCGGAAAAAAGCCAGTATCCGCAAAAAAGTAAAAAACAAATAAACAGGCTAAAATAACAGCCGAACCGTGTGGCTGGTTCGAACATCCAGCACCGGGATAAATATTTGATATTCAGGGAGGATGAACCATGAAACGATTACCGATCGGTCTGGTGTTAATCATCTTCGTATTAACCAGTTGTAATCTTGAAGTAAACAAATCAATTGACATTGGTGACGGTGAACGGATAAAGAAAGATCTGTTCACGGTAAACGGTTCAATCCGGATTGGGAAAGATTGTCAGATCGACGGAAATTGCCGGGCGGTAAACGGTAGTATTGAAATTGACGATCACTCAAAGGTCAGGGATCTGAATTCAATCAATGGCGGGATCAACCTTGGTGAGCAGGTGCTGGTTAAGGGCGATGTTGTCGCGGTAAACGGTCCGCTGCATGCTAAAATCGGTACGGTGATCCAGGGCGAAATATCCACGATCAACGGTGAAATCGACCTGACCGGTACCGAGGTTACCGAAGATCTCGTGACGCTCAGTGGTGATGTATACCTAAGGGATCAGACAATTATTAAAGGGAATATCCGGGTAGACAAAAAAGGATTGATAAACGATTCAAGCAACCGCCTCTATTTAACCATACGCGTCACCGATGGATCGGTTGTCGAAGGTGACGTGATTGTGAAGGATAAGGAACGTGAGGTCACACTCGATCTGCGGCGCGGCGGTAAGGTTCTAGGTGAAATACGCAACGCAGAAGTCCTGCGTTGACGATAACCGCTCTTTTCCTCCGGGCTGGCTGAATCCTGTAATACCACCGGATTAAAATCCAGTGTATCTAAGATAACTGATCGCCCGTGCCATTTGTTTTTTTCTGCTATTTCTTTCTTTTCCTGCACTGCCTGTTGTTCGGTGCGCTTTTTGCAGTAATCCCGGATTAAAATCCGGGGTATTGAGGAAAATACGGCCACCCGCAACATTGAGTTGTACTTTTCTCCTGCCTTTCCAGTAACGCCTGTTCTATCCTCACCACGGAAAGTTCCGGGATCAGAAGTAAATATTAAATCCGCCGCTGAATATGCTGTATGCCGGGTCATTTATCCCCAGCCCGGCTTCAAGCAGGATCGATAAGTTTTTCTTAAAGGCAACTTCCGCTCCAAGACGAAACCAGAATGGTACGTTTGTTTTATCCTCGTTAAAAATAATATCCATATCGAGGCCAGTGTAGAGATGGACCTGCGGATCAATCGGGATGGTAAATGTACCCGAAGCATCAAGACCTACATCGCCGAAATAATGGGCGCCGGCACTGACCGAAAAATATGGCTTTCTGGTCAGGATCATGAATTCCAGATCGGCTCCCACATACATATCCGGATATCCTGCCCCGATTCTGAAATTAATGTCCATGTCTGATCGCAATCCGTAACCACCCTGGACGAAGATGCCGAAATTATCGCTGAGCACAGTTGGCAGTAATCCCAGACGAAATTTATCTGATTTCAGGCTTATCCCGCTGTTGAGCACCTGTGCCCGGCCGGTGGACAGCATCGCAAGCACGATAACCAGAAGTGTCAATTTTAATCGCATCGGTGATCACCTCGTTTTTTGTTGTCCTTTATCATTATTTATTGATCGGTACTCTGTATTGACAATGTGCGAAATACTTATATTTTTAAGGGTTACATTTTCAAACAATTATCGGTTGCGCGATTCCAGGAACGAAATCAAAGTATCACAGGCCCGGGAGGACCGGTCCAGCGTTTCCTGGATTTGTTCGATAAGGGCTTCAGTACTGTCCAGTTTCGTGTCCGCTTTCTGCCTGAAGATGTCAGCCAGGCCATAAAGATATTCTTTCTGAATTTTATCTTCAGCGGAAACGATCAATCGGTACAGATTCCGAATGGTTCTTAAAAATACCAGGGCACGGGTTAATTCCTGAAGTGGCTGTTCAAATGCAGGTAAATGCGCAGTTATCTGCGTAAAAAATTCTTCTGATATCGAACTGGTGCTGCCCAGTTCAGCTTTGAGCATCAGGGCAATGGCTTCTATATCCCGCAGACCGCCGCGTGTTTCTTTCAGGCTGCAGGTACCGTTCACCCAGCCGGAAAATGTATGCTGACGATGATAAATTTCATTGATCATATGCATGATATAATAGGATTTACGCTTGAATATAAAGGGTTCGATAATCTTATCATTGATCACAGCGCGCATCTCCTCATTACCGATTATCATCCGGGCTCCGAGTAGTTGAGAAAGATCGATAAAGCTTTCGGCTTCATCCTTACCGAGATATGCGGTTATCTGAGAAACAGGATTAACAAAGCCACCCAGGATTTCTCCTAAACGATAATGGGGCAGCATCCCGCGTTTGAGAATTTCACGATTCATTCTGATAACGATTTGAATGGTATGGGCTAATATATGCGGATCTTCATCGTCAATCAGGACAATGAGGTCATAATCATCATCGTAGGCCTGCCGACGGCCATGCCCACCGGCAACAAGCACGGCAAGTCGCTCTTTGCTGGTCAGTACATGCGCTTCCTCCGACTCAGCTTCTTCGGTACAGACATCATATAATTCCCTGATATAGTTATCACAGAATATGGTGAACTCCCGGTTGGTCGTCTGGAGGTCAGCTCCGCGAATGGTACCGATGCCAACTCGCAAGAATTCAAGGTCATAGTAATCACCGAGGATTTTCTTTTTTGTCTGGGGATCGGGGGAAATATCAACCATAGCCAGTAATCCTGATGAGATTTTTGAAAGGCGTGAAGTATCGTTCAGCGATTTCAGATATTCCGGATGCCCGGCGATAACCCGGGAGAAGAACCGATGAAAATACTGACCGGACCATTTATGAATAGTGTACAGTTCGTTCAGCTGTGTCTGGAATTGCCGCAGACGTTCTGAAATGACCGGTGTATCGAGAATTTCGTCGACGAATATAAAATCTTCAGCGGGAAGAATCTGCAAAAAAGCATGGATATATTCCGGATACAGGCTGTAAACGCGGCAGAGCCGATCGTTCGTAAAAGGCAGTGCCTTAATTTTTAATAAAAATGACCGGCACATTTTTCTAAAAAGACTTTCACCGACAATATTACGCTGATGCTTGCCAATGATGGTAATCAGGCGGGTGACCGTTATGAGCGAATGCTGCGCCCATTCCACATATTGGTCGATCACTTTTTCCTGCATGATTTTGTCCATCTTCTCGAAACTATCAATAAAAGCTGCAACAAGATTTGTATCAGATTCAAAGAGCTCCAAAATATCGTTCCAGTATCTTGTGCCGGTGAAAAATACAGTGGATTCGATAAACTCGCGGGCAATGCAACCGCGGTAAATCTGGCCTCGGCCAATCCCTGTCGCATGGTACCGCTGGATGAATATTGAAATGAATTTCAGATGCTTTGCGATATCAGCGATGAGCGATTCACCTATTTTGCGGATCTCCTTGACATTCTGATAATAATCGATGATCAGCTGATCCCAGGCACTTACGGTTCCAATCGGCTCATATCCCATATGATCGGCAATCAGCATTAGTTGTTCCTGCGCCAGATCTTCCAGCCGAAAGGTATCTTCCTGGACAATATAGAGCTGCAGCATAAATTTAAATGCTTCGAGAAATGAAATGCCGTTAAAAATACGTTCGTACTCATATTTCAGATTGGGTTCTTTCAGGATCAGGGCATTGAGAATTTCCCATGCATTGACTTCTTCCACATTGTGTATGGTTTTTTTTGCGTAGAGAACCAGCTTGATCATACGGAGTACATCTTCTTTTGGAGAGATTGCATCCTTTGAGGGCGGATTTATCAGCATGGCGCGCGCTTCTCCGAGAATACCGCGTAGAAACCCTTCGTGATAGAGGGTGTTTTCCTTCCGGTTGAAAAAGTAGCGATTAATGATTTCTTTTCTGAATCTGTCAAACAGACTGCGGCTGCCGTAAATCATCTGAGCATTGATCAGTTCAGATAAAATGACCACATCTTCGATCCGATCGTCCAGCAGTTTTCTATATTCGGGTATGGTCGTGGTATAAATATGTTCACTGACCTTTTCGGATAGATAGTGGTGCATTGGGGTTGCATACACCAGCATATTTTGAGTGATCTTCTGTATAGCCTGATTGAGTTGCTCGAGATCCGTGTTGTCATTAGCAACAAAGCCTACATCGATATCATCCTGATCTGCACGCGTTCCGACACTGCAGACAAAAAAATCAGGGCGGTCCTTTGAGTCAAGATAAATATCAAGCAAATTACTGAGATACAAAACGCTCAATTCGCGGAAGTCACAGCCCAGCTGCATCATAAACCGGAAATACACATCATGGGGATATTTTTCTGCTGAGATCCCAAGGGATAAAATGTCGAGGTTGCGGAAAATCATATGAAGATATTGCAGACTGTAGTAGCAGCTCAGATGCTGAACGTTGGTTTCCTTATCGTCTGTCAGCGAGGCGATAATGTGCATTTCCTCGGCCGGAGCGAAACTGGCATGCCACAAATGCACCTGCATAAGCTGTCCCTGCCGGTCCAGTGATGTCAGTAATGATTTTCTGAATCTCCGAATCGTATATAAATATTTTTGGTAGTGATTCCCGAGGTGGGCGACTCTGCGCTCGATGGGAAGCAGTGGATCCATGATGATCTCAAATATCTGATGCTATACCGGATAAAATTCGGTTCCGGACTGAGAGCGTATTAAGCAACCGGTGATTTCTGACTTACCATATCCTGACCGATCCGGAAGGCTTTTATATTCATCTCTTCTGTGCCTTTTGGCACACGGGCTCTTATCGCATTAATTATTGCATCTTCAGAGACGATTTTTGAAAGCCGTTCGATCGCGCCCAGTGCGATAATATTGGCGACGATCTTTTTTCCGATCTTTTCCTCAGCCAGTTCGGTAATCGGATGACTGTGCACCTGATAATCGCCTTCAGGGACCGACCGGACAAAATGGGAGTCTACGATGATCACACCACCGGATTTTATGTCCCCGGCATATTTATCGACCGCTTCCTGGGTCATCGCCAGAAGCAGATCGATATTAGTCGCTTTGGGATAATCGATATCGTCATCGGAGATGATTACCTCTGAGCGGCTGGCACCTCCGCGTGCCTCAGGTCCGTAAGACTGGCTTTGGGTGGCATTTTTCTGGTCATAGATAGCTGCTGCCTCCGCCAGGATTTTTCCGATCAGGATCAAACCCTGCCCACCGGCGCCACTCAAGCGTATTTCATAGCGAAAACTCATGATTTTTCCTCACAGATATCTTCTCTGCGCCTGTGATGTAATTTTATCATAGGTCGTAATATATTCAGGTAATTCCCGGTCAGCCAATACGCCGATGATCTCCTTGCCTCTGAGATCCTCGCGTGACATTGTTTTGGCCTTTTCGACGCGCACCGCCTGACTTTTCTGGTTGAGAATCAGATCTTTGCCTTTGCCGAGTTTATTGATCTTGCCATAAGCCGTGGGACAGGGTGAAAGGATTTCCACCAGTGAGAACCCTCTCTTCTGGATCGCCTGTTCGATCAGCTTTTCAAGTAATTTGGCATGATATACGGTTGAACGGGCTACGAACGACGCTCCGGCGGCAATCGTCAGACCAGCGATATCAAAGGTATTTTCAAGCCCTCCGTAAGGCGCGGTAGTAGCAAAATCACCCATTGGGGTGGTGGGTGATACCTGACCACCGGTCATGCCGTAAATGTGGTTGTTGTATAGCAATACCGTAAGGTTGATATTACGCCGGGCGGCATGTATCAGATGATTCCCGCCGATTGCTGTGGCATCCCCGTCGCCGGTAACGACAATGACGGTTAATTCCGGCCGTGACATTTTAAGCCCGGTTGCAAAAGCGATTGCTCTGCCGTGGGTGGTATGCAGTGTGTTGAAATCAACGTAGCCCGGGGTTCTGCTGGAACAACCGATGCCGGAGACCATTGCGATTTCATTCTTATTCAAGCCAAGATTATCGATTGCTCTTAGAATCGCTTTTAGCGCGATACCGTCGCCGCATCCTTCACACCATATATGCGGGAATTTATCTTTGCGCAAATAATCCATATAGTCCATGAATCAGATATGCTCCTTAATCTTTGATAGTATTTCTTCCGGATGGATCGGCTCCCCGGTAATTTTATTGACCCGGGACACCTCCGTCTTTCCCTTTACGGCATGTTCAACCTCATGCGCGATCTGGCCCAGATTTAGCTCCGGAACGATTATATGGGATACCTGTTCAGCCAGCCGCGAAATACGTTCTGTAGGAAAAGGCCAGAGCGTTTGAATCCGCAGCATGCCTACCCGGCGGCCTTCTTCGCGTGCACGGCGCATTGCATTGCGGGAAGAACGGGCACTGGAGCCATAGGTTATAACTGCGATTTCCGCATCATCCAGTTCGGTCTCCTCATACTGGATTATTTCATCCAGGTATTTGTCCAGTTTCGAATTCAGGCGGCCTAGCATAGCTTCAATAGTCCTGGTGTCATTTGTTGGAAATCCAGTTTCATCATGCACCAGACCCGTAACATGATATCTGAAACCGTCACCGAAATTTGCCATTTCGGGGATAAGGGATTCGTCATTTTTATAAGGTAAATATTTTTCCGGATTACCGGAAGGTTTTTTGCGGTTGATAATCTTCAAATCGGTCGCATCCGGCAGCGTGACTTTCTCATGAACATGCCCGATGATCTCATCCAGCAACAGAATTACCGGGACCCGGTATTTTTCTGACATATTGAATGCCTGGATCGTCATATGGTACGACTCGGTAACACTTGCCGGGGTTAAAGCAATTATCGGATGATCTCCATGCGTCCCCCAACGGGCCTGCATAACATCCGATTGGGAAGGCAAAGTAGGCAAACCGGTGCTTGGTCCCCCCCGCATTACATTCACGATGACGACCGGAATTTCGGCGATGCAGGCATAGCCGATATTTTCCTGCTTAAGGCTGAAGCCTGGTCCGCTTGTTGCGGTCATGGATTTCACGCCCCCCAGTGATGCACCGATAATTGCCCCCATGGCAGCGATCTCATCTTCCATTTGAATAAATCTCCCGCCAACCTCCGGGAGTCTTTTACTCAGCTGTTCGGCAATTTCAGAAGAGGGGGTAATAGGATATCCAGCGTAAAAACGGCAACCGGCGTCTATTGCACCTTCCGCAACAGCAATGTTGCCCTGCATCATATATACTCTTTGCGGCAAGCGGAATTACTCCTTATTCCTGTACAATTTTCTTCTTGGTCTGAGGAGGATGGACGACTATCGCGAAATCAGGACACAGCAGCTCACACAGCTGACAGAAGGTGCATTGATCGATGTCTTTGACCACTGCAACAAAATCCTGCATTTCGAGGACCTGTCGCGGACAGACATCTACGCAGATTTCACATCCTTTACACCATGCTTTATTTATCTTAATTGGCTCTTGACGATCCATTCAATTTCCCCCGGTATTTTACCCCGTTCCGATCAATCCTTAAAAATTAGTAAATTGAGGGTAAATTTAACACAGGTAAATTATTATTGCAAAGATTACTTTCGGCTATTTTTACCGCCATTTTAGCTAAATTTAATGCGTTAAAGTGAAAATAGATCATATTGTTCATAAGCCGAAAATATAGCACAAATATTCCGGCCTTTTTATACCGCTTGACTGCTGGTCGTCTTGAAAGGTCTTGTCAATATTCTAAAAATTGCCGGATTACCTGCAGATTGTTAAGAAATGCTGAAATGGCGCCACATATTAAAAATCACAGAATAATATGCCTGTCCGATTGCCAGGCGGGCAGGCGCAATGGCACGGAAGAATAGGGTAGATTGAAAATGAAGTATGTTGACAAAATATCCGGATAAACAAAAAATATCATAATCCTGCACTTTTATCATGGATAACTTAAATAAATTCAGATCTTTATCTGTGTAAATCAGTGGTTCCCGAGCAGGTCAGGTCAAAAAATCAATGATCAGATCGCAGGCTTTTGAAGATTTCTTAAGTGTCCTTCGGATATGATGTAAAATGGCCTCTCCGCTGTTCAGGTGTAATTGATTGCTCTGTTGGAAAACCGAAGCGAGTGCCGTTAAATATGCAGGGTCAATACGATCTTCAGCCGAAACCATCAGACGGTACAAATTTCGTACCGTCCTCAGAAACCGTACCGACTGACCGAGTGTCTTCAACTCCTTTTTTATGACTGGTGCCAAAGGTGTTATCTGGTCAAAGAAAATCTCCGATAAATTGATTTCTGATTCAAGATGTGCTTTAAGCATCAAAGCGACCGCTTCGATATCACGCAGACCACCTCTGGTTTCCTTCAAACTGCAGTGTCCGTTGCCGCAAGATTCATTTACATGCTGTCGGTTATAAATTTCACGGATCATTCGGTCAATATACTGTTTTTTATGGCAATAGATAAACCGATGAATGATTTCTTGTTTGATAACCCCCTGCATTTCCAGACTGCCGATAATTACCCTGCCGCCCAGGATTTGTGACATATCGATAAAACCATCTTCCGGATTTTGTTTGAGATAGTCGACGAGCTGAGGCAAAGGATTTACGAATCCACCCAGGATATCACCAAGACGATAATGGGGAAGCAACCCGCGTTTTAATATTTCTCGGTTCATTCGCGTCACGATTCTGGTTACGAAGTTCAGTAATCGGTCATCTTCGTCTTTTATGATCACGATAATGTCATAATCATCGTCATAGGCCTGACGACGTCCATGTCCTCCGGCAGCAAAAATTACCAGATGATCGGTATTGGGCTGCGTACCCGGCGCCTGAAGCATCACTTCCTCAGTACATATTTGGAACAGGCCTGATATATAGTTATCACAGAATTCGGTAAAGTCTTGATTGGTAGTCTGCAGATCTGCACCCCGCATTGTGCCGATTCCAACTCTTAGAAATTCCAGATCATAATAATTGCCCAAAATCTCCTTTTTTTGCATCGGGCTTGGGTAAACATCAACCATCGCCAGCAAACCGGAGGCAATTTTTGCCAATTGTGCCGTGTCGGTTATGGTATTGAGATATTCGGGATATCTGCGGATCACGCGAAAAAAGAAACGGTGGAAATACTGACCGGACCATTTGTGAATATTACACAGTTCGATCAACTGCTTCTGGAATGTAATGACCTTATCGTTGATCACCTGTCTTGAAAGTATGCGTTCAAGATAGCTGTAATACGCTTCGGGCAGAAGCTGGAGAAATTCATGGATGAACTCCGGATAATGGCTGAAGATCCGGCACAAGCGGTCTGTGGCATAGGGCAGTTTTTCGATAAATTCAAAAAAGGCGGTGCACATCCAGCGATATACCGTTTCACCGACATCATTACGCTGCTTGTTGCCGATGATTGTGATCAAACGGATAATCGTGATAAAACTGAATTCGGCCCAGCTGACATATTCATTGATAATGGCATTTCTTTTAGACACGCTCATTTTATTAAATCCGGCGATAAACGATTCCAGTAATCTTGCATCGGATTCGAGCAGATTAAGAACATCCTCCCAGTATTTTGTACCACGATAAAAACGGGCGGTAACGATAAAATCCTCGGTAATTTTGTGCAGCTCGGAATTTTGGGAATTTTTGAACATGCCGACAAATATCGATATCTTTCCCAGATGGGTATTAATATCACTCAGCAAAAAATCACCCAGTTTACGTACCTCCTTGACATAACGATAATAATCGATCAGCAATTGATCCCAGGCGCTGACGGTTCCGATCGCCTGATAACCCATACGTTCTGCGATTGTTGCCAGCTGTTCGTTGTCGATATCATCAGGATTGAATGTCTCTTCCTGGGTTACATAGAGCTGCAGGAGAAATTTGAAAATTTCCAGAAACGATATGGCTTTGAATAAAAGATCATAATCCGATTTGAGCTGCGGCTCGCATAGTTCCAATGCCTTCACAATTTCCCAGGCGTTTACTTCTTTTATGTTACATATCGTTTTTTTTGCGGTTAGTAATAATTTTAACATCCGCAGGGCATCATCCTTGGGGCAGATGGCATCATGTCCCGGCGGACTGATAAGCATTGATCTTGCCTCACCCAGAATCCCCCGTAAAAATCCTTCATGAAAGCGAATTTTTGCTCCAGGGGTATAAAAATACCGGGCGATGACCTGGTCTTTGAATTTACTGAACAGATTTTCACTCCCGTAAATAATCTGCGCGTTCAGTAATTCGGAGATGATCACGACATCCTGGATCTGCTTTTCAAGCAGGCTGACATATTCGGAAATAGTGGTGGTATAGACCTCTCTGCCGACGTGTTCTGAAAGGTACAGATGCAGCGGAGTTGCATATACCAGCATATTCTGGGTAATTTTTTGAAGGGCATGATTGAGTTCGGTGGCATCACCTTTGTCATCGGTTACGATACCAAAGTCGATATCATCCTGATCGGAGCGTGTGCCGACAACGCAGATAAAAAATTCCGGTACCTTTTTATCTGCCAGATAAATATTGATCAGATTGGTAATATACGCTTTACTGAGCATCCTGAAATCATTCCCGATCTGCATCATGAATTTATAATACACGTCAGTTGATGTGATGCCTGCGGTAGTGCCTAACTCGAGGATATCAAGATTGCGGAAGATCATATGAATATACTGAAGGGCATAATAGCAACTCAGATTTTGTACCCTGATTTGCGGCTTATCGGGCAATGCCGTAATGAGATTCATTTCCTCAGCCGGCGCAAAACTGGATTGCCAGAGATGGATCTGTGTTAGCTTCTCGGCGTTATCGAGACTTTTGGTTAAGCTACTATGATACCGATGAATCGTATGCAGATACTTTCTGAAATGATTTCCCAGATAAGAAACCCGGATTGCTAAATTTTTTAATGGATCCACCCATGAACCTCAAGTATATGCGTAATTTTGTCATTCATTTGCAGGAGATGTTGTCGGCAATTATGGTACTTATTGATCCGATGATTTTTGCACCCTGTACCAGCCTGATTTTCTCTGTTTTAACCGAAAGGCGAAAAACACCAGGTTACCGCATAATCCAAGAAAATATATAGCCCCTACCCGATATCCAAATCATCATCGTTTCTTCATTTCAAAGTTTAAGTGCCTTCACTGAGATACATCAAACAATACTTTTTTACCGGCCGGTCTCTGGTATTGATACATATACTATTTCAGGTAAATATCGCTGTCAAGAATTGCCGGCTGTCCCGTAAAAGTGCATATAATTCTTCTCTATCGATGTGTATAACCGGATCGGTGTGAGAAAATAAAACAATATATCAACACCGAGCCGTGACAACTGACCTGCATGCCTGATGGCCGTTGTTCTGATGTCCTCGGAATCCTGGCGGGGAATTATTGCCAGGGCAGGACGTCCGTATGATTTCAGCCGTTCATAATCCCGGTGCAGGCGTGATGGCTGGATATCCGTAAAAATAAGACAATCTGCATTTAATATCTGTGTCTGATGAGTATCTTCAATACCGGTAATGCAGGTCACTTCATAGTGACAGGAGGTGGTTAGGATATGGTGCAATTTTTCTATCCTGGCCTGATCTTTATGATAGTTGATCAGAATAAGCTGCAGAGGAGTCACTGTCTTATCGAACAACTGTTTCAATGTGAGGGTCCAGCGTGAACGTTCCTGTTGCAGGATTGCATGCCATTTATCACAACAGACCGTCATTTCACGCGTAGCTGATTCCGTCCTTTTAAGGCGTTCCTCAGGCGAGGTGTTTATCAGCCCGGCGAATTGATCGGCGCAGTTTTCGAATTCCGTTTTACCTAATTCCCGCCCGAGTTCTTTTAACGCCTGTTCAAGATAACGAATCTGCATCTGATAATATGACGCCACTTTCGGGGGAGCAGTGTTTATAACAAACCGTGCATAATAATAGACCGCAGGCAGCGATCTGATTAGCAGGGAGGGTGTACGGCGCAGCCACCCCGGTTTACGTATGTTCTCATACATGACTTATCCTGTTCTTCTCAGGTGACATAAAACTGGCGGTTGATAAAATCTTCCATAAGCAACCACATTTCCTGGATGTCCAGACTCATGATGACCAGGTTGCATCGGTTGCCTTTGATGTCCGTGACATGTTTGCGGAGTATCGCTTCTTTTTTGAATCCCAGCCGTTCAAAACAGGAGATCGCGGCCAGCTGGTCCTCCATTAGTTCAGCCTGAATTTTATAGAGATCGGTTGAGATCGCATGAAAAAATAAGGCCTTGGTTAATACCGTACATAAACCTCTGCGCTGAAATTCGGGGCCGACCACGACGCGGATTTCTCCAAGATTACGCATCCAGCCAAATTCCGCCCGGTATAATGTACCGATGGCCACGATCCGCTTTTCATCAAGGGCAATGATAGGATACATGATATCATAATTGACCTGACCGAATCGTTTCATGATATTTTCCCGTTTGGCCACATCGAGCCTTAAATACATTCGTTCTGAGGTGGGCAGCGATTTGAAAAACTGGACCAGACTCTCCAGATCATCATTGTTGAATTGGCGCAGGATCAGGATATGCCCGTCTTTGAGCTTTACCTCTTTTGGATAAGTCTCCATGACATCCTCGCTGTTATTTATTATCAACTCAAAAATCCGTATATCACTCGGCATATTCGGGCAGGAGCCGGCAGTACTGGTACCGTCAAAAATAGGAAATCGTATGCGCTGTAGAACAGAAAGACGTCTGATTATGATAAAAAATATACGATATAAACGATTTGATTGCTAAAAAAATATTTTAATTTATTTGCACTTTCCTCTAATTAAACCTCCCGGAAAAGACAGGGGAGTTATTTAGGTCTGGCGAAAAATCTTGAGATTTTGTCCTGGTCTCAGTATGAATTTCAGGGTAATCTTGCATCGGGTTGTAATCAGGTTAATTAATAAAAAATAGGGGTTTATAAATTCGTTGACAAAATTAGATTTATACCATATATTAAAATCATACGAAGACGGAAATTCCGGTTCCGCTCTGATAAGACAAAAGGCTACGAATACAGCTCGGATTTACGGCTGGGCTCATACGACTACCGATGTGACGCTGGCAAACCTGTTTCTCTGATTGTTTTTACGTCTGTACATTAGAAATACGTCTAACCATTAACCTAACCTTTGGGGGATCCATGAAGTATTGGCGTACACCCCTGGATGTTGACCGCGTTAAAATACCGCATGGTGAGGTACACATAATTCCGGAACGCTGTAAAGGGTGTGGATTCTGTGTTGAATACTGTCCGAAGGACATCCTCGTATTGTCTGAGGAATTCAACAGTAAAGGATATCACCCTCCGATAATCACCGACGGAAGTCTCTGTGTACACTGCCAGCTGTGTGAGATGCTTTGTCCGGAGTTTGCTATTTTTTGTGTTTTAAAAGAGGAGGGACTGGCCCATGCAAGCTGATCCTTCAGGTGTATTGACCGGTGCCCATTATCTGGATGGTGACAAGGCGTGTGCAGAAGGTGCCATAGCCGCAGGATGCCGGTTCGTCGCCGGATATCCGATTACGCCATCGACGGAGGTTGCCGAACGCATCGCCGAAAGATTCCCGTTTATCGGCGGTTTCTTCATTCAAATGGAGGATGAAATCGCATCGATGGCCGCGATCCTGGGAGCGGCCTGGACCGGGGTAAAATCAATGACCGTAACATCCGGACCGGGATTCTCCCTTATGATGGAAAATATCGGTTTGGGTGTCATGCTGGAAACCCCATGCGTAATCGTGAATGTCCAGCGGGGTGGTCCTTCTACCGGATTACCGACTTTACCCGGCCAGGCAGATATTATGCAGGCACGTTGGGGATCCCATGGCGACTATGAAATTATTGCCGTCTGTCCGAATTCGCCGCAGGAATGCTTTGATCTGACCATTAAGGCGTTTAATCTGTCGGAGAAATACCGGGTCCCTGTGTTCGTGATGATGGACGAATGTGTGGGGCATATGACTGAAAAAGTCGTTATCCCCGCGGCGAAGGAGATTGAGATCGAACCACGCCGGTATACGGATAAAAAACCGGGAGAATACAAGCCGTTTGAATATGGGGAGGACCTGATACCACCGATGGCGAAGGCAGGTGACGGGCATGCTTTTCATGTGACCGGTCTGACCCACGATGAAAAAGGGTATCCGGTGATGGACTGGGTAACCCAGGAAAAATGCGTACATCGTCTGATCGAAAAAATAGAACGTCATACGGACAAAATTATCCTGACCGAAGAGGAAAATATGAAGGGTGCTGAAGTGATTGTCCTTTCCTATGGCATCACTTCTCGTGTGGCACTGAGAGCGATCCAGCTGGCAGAGGAAAAAAAGATCAATCATATCGGCCGTTTAAGACTGCAGACCATCTGGCCTTTTCCCGAAAAACGTATCCAGGAACTTGCCGGCAAGGTTCGCGCCTTCGTGGTCCCGGAAATGAATTACGGCCAGATTGTCCGGGAGGTGGAACGCTGCGCGGCCGGCAAGTGTCGCGTAATCCTTGTCCCGCACGGAGGTGGAACCGTTCATAAACCCGAAAAAATCCTGCAAGGTATTGAGGAGGCCTATCAATGAAAGTGCATGAAGCAGAACCTGCAACCAGACCGAAGCGCAAACGAAAGATCGAAGAACCCATCGAACATCCGCTTGAATCCTGGCTGCGGATGGATCGTATTCCACATATATGGTGCTCGACCTGTGGCATCGGCACGGCGGTCACCTGTTTTATCGAGGCCGTGAAAAAAACCGGTATCGCGCGGGAAGATATCTGTGTGGTTTCGGGAATCGGCTGCAGTGGCAGAATTGCGGGATATATCAAAATGGATTCATTCCATACAACCCACGGCAGAGCGGTCCCGTTTGCGGTGGGCCTCAAACTGGGCAATCCGCGGCTAAAAGTGGTCGTTTTCAGCGGTGACGGGGATCTGACTGCCATCGGCGGCAATCATTTTATTCATAACGCCCGGCGTAATATGGACATCACTGTGCTGTGTATCAATAATTTTATATATGCCATGACCGGCGGCCAGCTGGCGCCCACCACACCACCCACGGCCGTGGCAACAACCGCACCTTATGGCAATTATGAAAATCCCTTCAATCTGCCGGCACTAGCCGCCTCATGCGGTGCCGTATACGTCGCACGATGGACGGCTCTGCATGTACGCCGCCTGACTACTTCCATCGCCGAGGCACTGCAAAAAAAAGGATTTTCTTTTGTAGAGATCATATGCCCCTGTACCACCCTTTATGCGCGTAAGAATAAACTCGGCACCGGTCTGGATCTGATGCGCTTTTATCATGATAATGCGGAAATTTGCCACGGAATAGATCCGCGCGAGGTGGATATTCAATTCCAGAGTAAAATAAAGGTAGGCAAATTTGTAGATATTGAAAAACGGTCATATCTGGATGGTTATAATGAGTACATGATGAAGAGACTAGGGGACAAGTTTAAGCCCTATGGAGTAGAGAATGGCAAAAAATAACGATATCGAAATCCGCATTGCCGGCTTTGGCGGTCAGGGTATTATCCTGGCCGGATATATTATGGGTAAAGCTGCTGCCATTTACGATAATAAATTTTCAACCCTGATCCAGAGTTTTGGCCCGGAGGCCAGGGGTAGTTCCTGCTCGGCTCAGCTGATTATATCGGATACGCAGATTCTGTATCCCTATCTTGTCATTCCAAAGGTATCAATCATTCTATCACGGGATGCCTATGACCGTTTTGCCGCAGAATTGCCCGATAAATGCACGATGTTAATTGAAAAGGACCTGGTAATCCCCGATAAAAGATCTGCAAAGCAAAAAGTCTATGCGATTCCGGCGACACGTCTGGCCGAGGAAATGGGCCGTAAAATTGTGATGAATATTATCACCGTCGGATTTTTTGCCGCAACGACGGGAATTACATCCTATGAGGCAACAAAAAAAGCGGTTGAATCTTCGGTACCGCCGGGCACCGAAGAAATGAATATTAAAGCATTTGACACCGGTTATCAATACGGGGTGGAGTTATTGAAAACGGGTGCACCAAAAACAGCTAAAAAAAAGGTGTAGGCGATCCGACAAATGATTACTGAGATCAAAAATCCCAAGGGCGCGCTGGTTATCGGCGGGGGAATTGCCGGGATACAGGCGGCGCTGGATCTCGCGGATGCCCAGTTTCAGGTCTATCTGGTGGAGAAATCTCCCAGTATTGGCGGCACGATGGCCAAACTGGACAAGACTTTTCCCAGTATGGACTGTGCCATATGAATTCTCGGTCCTAAGATGATGGATGCCGGTCGGCATCCCAATATTCGATTGTTAACCAATTCTGAAGTAACCGAGATCAGCGGCAAAGCCGGGCAGTACAGGGTGAAAGTGTTGCAGCATGCCAGGTATATCGACGAGCATGAATGCACCGCATGCGGTGAATGTGCCAAAGTCTGTCCCATGCTGCATCCCAACGCTTTTGACGAGGGCCTTACTCTGAGACATGCTGTTTTCTCTCCGTTTGCCCAGGCGGTGCCTGCAGCTTACATCCGGTATGAAGAGGATTGTCTGGGTACCAATCCCATCGCATGCGGTAAATGTGTTCAGGCCTGTCAGAAAAACTGTATCGATCTGGATATGCGGGACAGGATCCAGGAGCTTACTGTTGGGGCGGTCATTGCCGCAACGGGTATCGATTATTTTGATCCGAGGGAAGCCAGTGAATACGGGTATACCCGCTTTGAAAATGTCGTAAACAGCATCGAACTTGAGCGTCTGCTCAGTCCGGGCGGTCCGACTGGCGGAAGCCTTTTACGTTTCACCGATGGGAAAACACCCCGTCGGGTATCCTTTATTCAGTGTGTCGGATCACGTTGTATGCACCGGGATATTCCCTATTGCAGCCGTATCTGCTGTATGAATGCCATCAAAAGTGCGCTGCTGATCAGGGAAATGTATCCCGATGTGCAGATCGATATATTTTATATCGATGTGCGCGCATTTGGCAAGGGATTTGAGCAATTTTATCACCGCGGCCTGGAGCAGGCCAAAATTAATTTCATTCGCAGCAAGCCTGCCCACATCGAGGAGGATCCCTCCAGCAGGGATCTTGTGATTTTCTATGAAAATCCTGAGAATGGCAAGACCGAAACAGTGCAATCGCAAATGGTGATTCTCTCCGAAGCCCTGGTACCATCCGCTGATGCTGCCCAACTGGCAGAAGTATTATCGATTAAAACCGATAAACGTGGATTCTTCTTGCCGGAGGACCGGTGTGGTGATCCGATCAGCTCAACGCGGGAAGGCATATTTCTCTGCGGTTGCGCCACCGGCCCGAAAGATATCACTGATTCGATTGCCGAGGCATCAGGTGCGGCCATCCGCGCGGCCCAGTACCTGATCAAAGATAAATTACCCGAAAAGATTGAAGAGATACCTGCCTATGATTTCAGCGGAGCACCCCGTACCGGTGTGTTCGTCTGTCATTGCGGTTCAAATATTGCCGGAGTTGTCGATGTCGGTGACCTGGTTGCCTGCAGCCGAAAAATCGGGAGTGTCGTGCATGCCGAAGACCTCATGTTTGCCTGTTCGGAGAGTACACAGCGGCATATTCAGGAAGCAATCGCCGAGCATGAATTGAACAGGGTTGTCATAGCGGCCTGCACACCCCGCACGCACGAGCCTATTTTTCGCGAAACGCTCCGTAAAATAGGGATGAATCCTTATCTGATGGAGATGGCGAATATCCGCGACCATTGCTCCTGGGTGCATCAGCAGGAGCCGGGTCAGGCAACTGCCAAAGCGGGAGATTTGATTCGGATGGCCGTGGCAAAAGTAGGTCATCTGGAACCGCTGGAACCTAAAAAAATGGAAATCGGTCATGATGTGCTGGTCATTGGTGGTGGCATCGGTGGAATGGAAACGGCTCTGCAACTGGGACGCAGAGGATACCGGGTCACGCTGGTGGAGAAAAATGAAAAGCTGGGCGGCTGGACCGCAAAACTCAAGACACTCTATCCCAGCGGAAAATCGGGTGAACAATTGGTCCGTGAGAAAGCGAAGGAGTTATATGATCACGATGTTCGGGTGCTGACGGAATCAACCGTCCAGAATATCAGCGGTTATGTGGGGAATTTTAAGGTCCGTGTCCGGTCCGGGGAGGAAGAAAAAGAGCTGCCGGCCGGTGCGCTGGTTCTGGCTACCGGCTTTGAACTCTACCAGCCCGGAGAAGGGGAATACGGCCACGGCAAATATAGCAATGTGATCACTAATATGCAGCTGGAACAAATGCTGGCTTCACATGCAGAGCCAGTGCATGACGAGAAAAAGATCAAGAATGTGGTTTTTATTCAGTGTGTCGGCTCGCGTGGTCCGGAAGGATTGCCGGAATGCTCCAGATACTGCTGTCAGGCGGCGATAAAACAGGCTATTGCGCTGCGTGAAAAAGGGGTCCGGGTCGCCGTACTCAACCGGGATATCCGGGTCTACCACCATGAAGCCGAAACCATGTACCGGGAAGCCCGGGCTAAAGGTGTTGTGTTTATCAAGTTTGTGCCGGAAAAACCGCCTGGTCTGATCGGGAACAAATCAGTGGAATCCATCCGCGTGTACGACCAGATCTTAAATACCGAAATTGAAATTCCGGCCGACCTTCTGGTCCTTTCGGTCGGTATGCGCCCGGTTGCTGAATCCATGACCAGTCTCCAGCGATTCCTGAAAGTACCCAGAGGGCAGGATGGATTCGTGCTCGAAAAGCATCCTAAATTCGGACCAGTCGAAACAAACATTCAGGGTGTGTTCACGTGCGGCTGTGTGCAGGGTCCGAAAGATATATCCGATACGATCGCTCAGGCAAATGCCGTGGCCGGAAAGGTCGACGCCCTGCTGTCGCGGGAAACGATTCTGATGGAACCGATCACCTCTTCTGTCCGGACGGATTTATGCCGGGCGTGCGGCAGCTGCGTTGAAGTATGCGAGTATGGTGCCATCAGCCTTCTAGATCAGAACGGACGAAAAGTGGCGGTGGTAAATGAAGCCCTGTGTGAGGGATGCGGTACCTGTGCCACCTTCTGTCCGACCGGCGCGATAGATATCCGGCATTTTCGCGATCACCAGATCGAGGAGATGCTCAAGGCATTTTTACTCTCGGAACCAATGGCGGCATCCTGATTATGGCAGAAAAAAAATCAAAGTTTGAACCCCGTATAGTGGTATTTGCCTGTAACTGGTGCAGTTATCCGGCAGCAGATTCGGCCGGAATCAACCGCATGCAGTATCCGGCCAATATACGGATCATCAGAACGATGTGCATGGGCCGTGTGAATCCGGCATATGTGCTCAAGGCATTGGAAATGGGTGCTGATGGTGTTCTGGTATCCGGATGCCATTTTGAAGACTGTCATTACAGTTTTGGCGCCCGCCGGGCCGCGGAACAATTCCAGAAACTACAAAAAATCCTGAAAATTCTCGGTCTGGAACAGGCTAGGGTACGGCAGGAATTCATCTCGGCGGCTGAATTTCCTAAATTTGTTAAAGTCGTAAATGAAATGGTGGATCAGGTAAGGAAAATCGGTCCGAATCCATTCAAAGACGGTCGTACTAAAATAAGTCCCAAACAATTTGTACCAGGATCTGTGGAGGAAATTACCGTTTAAATGGCCTTAGAACTTAATCTGCTGAAAGAGACGAACGCTTTTTACTGCCTGGAATGCGGCAAATGCACCGGAGTTTGCCCGGTGGCCCGGTATTCAGGTTCATTTTCGCCCCGCCGGGTGCTGGCAAGATCCTTGTTCGATTCACATCCGGGTGAAAATGAATCCGGCGGATTGTGGTCATGCCTCACCTGCGGGCAGTGCGAAGAGGTGTGTCCCTCAAATATCGATTACGATCGTTTCATTCAGCTGCAGCGCAAAGCGCTCGGAATTGAAAAACGCGAAGGTGCCTGTTCGCATGGCGGAATTATCGAATCCATTTCGCGTCTGATGTCCATGGAAAAAATCAATCAGAACCGGCTTGACTGGCTGGACCGGTCAATGGTTTCCGATAAAAGTGATGTCCTCTTTTTTACCGGGTGTCTGCCCTATTTTGAAGTGCTTTTTGAGGAAATTGAGGCCGATCCGCTCAATATCGCCAGAAGTACGCTTAAAATATTGAATCATATGGGTGTTAAACCGCAGGTGCTGGCCAACGAACGCTGTTGTGGACATGACTTCTTCTGGAACGGCGACTACGCGATGTTCGAGAAACTGGCACAGACAAACCTGGCGCTGATTGAAAAATCCGGCGTCAAAACCGTAATCACGGCGTGTCCGGAATGCTACCGCACGATCAAAAAGGACTATCCTTCGCTGAACGGGAAGCAGTCATTCGCAGTCCTGCATATCAGCGAATTCATTGCTAAAAACAGTGATAAACTGAAATTTCATAAAGAAGGGATCGAACAGATCATCACCTTTCAGGATCCCTGCCGCCTGGGACGCCATATGTCGGTGTATGATGCCCCGAGGGAAGTCTTATCGGGATTACCGGGCATGTCTCTGACCGAAATGGCGCATCACCACCGCCGGGCAATCTGCTGTGGTGTCAGTGGATGGATGAACTGTTCGCAAATTTCCAAAAATATCCAGGCGAACCGGCTGCGTGAAGCCCATCGCACAGGCGCCGAAATCCTGGTGACCGCGTGTATTAAATGTAAGATTCATCTTATGTGTGCCATGCGCGATCAGACGCTGCACGATGAAGTCGGTCTGACGATCAGGGATATGACCGAAGTGGTGGCTGAACACCTGGAGGCCTGATATAAGCTAATTAAAGATGTACGGATGATCATAAAGGGCATTTATTAAAGGCGAAGACAATGCAAAACAACAAACTGAGAATTGGCGTATTTGTCTGTGACTGCGGTCTGAATATTGCAGGAACAGTTGATACGGAGGCTCTGGCCAAGTATGCCGAAACCCTTGATGACGTGGTGGCTGTGGTCCGCAATAAGTACACCTGCGCTGATCCGGGGCAGAATGAAATCAAGCGTGCCATCGTCGAGCATAAACTGAACCGCGTTGTGGTGGCATCCTGTACCCCGAAGATTCACGAACCGACTTTCCGCCAGTGCGTCGCGGATGCGGGACTGAATCCTTACCTGTACGAAATGGCCAATATTCGCGAACACTGCAGCTGGGTGCATCAGAATGACAAGGCGAAAGCCACAGTCAAGGCAATGGACCTGGTCAAAAGCGCCGTGGCACGGGCGAGGGTCCTGGAAGCACAGACTGAAGCGGAAGTACCGGTCACCAAAGCCGCCCTGGTCGTCGGCGGCGGGGTCGCGGGGATCCAGGCTGCGCTGGATCTCGCCGACGCAGGGCATAAGGTGTATCTGGTCGAAAAACAGCCCAGTATCGGCGGAGTCATGGCCGCGCTGGATAAAACCTATCCGACGATGGACTGCTCCATATGAATTCTCGGTCCGAAGATGATGGATGTCGGTCGACATCGAAATATTGAACTTCTGGCCTACAGTGAAATTGATCACGTTTCCGGCTTTATCGGGAATTTTAACGTCACAGTCCGCAAAAAGGCACGGTATGTGAATGAAGATGACTGCACCGCCTGTGGCGATTGTGTCAAAGACTGCCCGGTAAGTATTCCGGACGAATTTCAACAAGGTCTTTCATCGCGCAAGGCGATATATATCCAGCTGCCGCAGGCGGTGCCTTCCGCCTATCTGATCGATATGGAAAACTGTCTGGGAAACAATCCGATCGCGTGCGGAAAATGTCTCGAGGCCTGCGAAAAGAAGTGTATTGACTTTGA
>WOR8_10005907_pt1 | contig 31968 bp, 31 predicted proteins | sample DeeMarSeWOR38_10_FD_19890 | JGI IMG/M metagenome (IMG submission 19890) | reverse complement strand
CGCACAGCCTGTCCAATAGCTGCAGTTGATTTTCCTTTTCCGTTTCCTGTATAAATTTGAACAAATCCTTGCTGAAGTTTTTTCATTGGTATTCGCAGCCTCTTTTTATTCTTTGGGAAATTCTTTTAGATTCATTATTCTTTCAGCCTGAAGTAAGTGTCTTTCATCGTGTTTGGGAATGAAGATTAAAGGATCACCAAGATTTAATCTAATGAATTTATTAACCGGGGAACTGAATTTTATTTTTTTCAGATTAATTCCGTTCAAGTCTTTAACAATTTCAATAAATCTTTTTATTATCGAAGTATAATCTTGTAATGCCGATTTCAAAGCGGAGCTTTCCAATGGATCAAACACCTTAAAGGTTTTATACTTTTTAATATTTTCCGGATCAACTGCTTTTGTCATCATCTTTCCCATAAAGCTTTGTGAATAAATATAATCTTCATTTAGGTTAGGGGTTCTTTTAATTGCAATTTCTTTCATCTTTTTTAGATATAATTCATTTGTTATTACAAGATGATTTATACACTCTCCGATACTCCAGATTTTTGATCCCGGCTTCCAGTTAATTTGATTCAGTGAAAGTGAATCAAACGTGCTATCGATTCTTTTTAAATTATTATTAAAAGCTGTGCTGAAGTTATCAATTAAAACATTAGTGGTGAGCATTCTGCACCTAAGATTGTAAATTCTTTAATTAAATTATGAAAAAGTAACTCTAATTTTTAACAGATGCCATTTAAAGGAAAGTCAAATGAAATTTTGAGGGACCGCCTCGGCGGCTATTTTGCTATAGGTATTTACAGTAATGAGGATTTATATCAATTTTAATATAGGACAGGTTATATTTATGATATCAGCTTTTTAATGGATATCAGCTTTTTAATGTGAAGGTCTGTCCAATATCATTTAACCCGATTTTAATTTTATAGTGCTTGCTGGATTTATTCAACCAATTAAGCGGCTCAAAAATCATCTCTCCACTATCGAATGTTTTGCAGTGAATTGGAATAAAGTATTTTGCGCCTAAATGATATTCTGCCATAACCAAAGCTTCTTCAGGCGTGCAGTGATATTTTCTCCAGGGTTTGTAAGCTCCAATCGGCATAATAGCAATATCTACATTCTCATCCCTGTGCTTTTTAAATTTATCAGAAAAAGTTGTATCACCGCCAAATAAAATTTTCTTGCCATTTCTTTCCAAAATAAAACCGTTATAGCTTCTGCCGTCTTCATAGTAACCGCTCGAACGATCCTTTTCACCCGGATAACGCCATCCAAAATGCTTAACTTCAATTCCTTTAAAGTTAATTCCGTTTAAGCTTGCTCTTTCATCCCAATCAACCTCTTGTAAAGATTTCCATTGAAGATCTTCAATTACATCTTTAGTGTTGAATGCTACTATACAATCCAGTTTGCCAGGATATTTCTCGGTAAGTGCTTTTAAAGTTTTATAATCCATGTGATCCATGTGGGCATGTGAAAGTAACACAACATCAGGTTTTGGAATTTCATCAAGCATAAGTGCAGGCAGGCTTGCTCTTTTGGGACCGAGGATAAAGCCTTCAATGTAAACACCAACAGCTTCAAAAAACACCGGATCTGTTAGAATATATTTACCGTAGAAATTTATTAAAACAGTTGCATGTCCTATCCATGCAATATTAATTTCATCATTCTTCCAGCTTAAAACATTTGGCTTTGCTGCGGGCTTAATCATGTTTTCAACAGATGCAGTTTTCATTCCTTTTATTAATTTAGGAGGAATGATCACAGAGCCAAATGCAACTAATGCGCTATTTTTCAGAAATTTTCTTCTGTCCACTAATCTCCTCTTTTATCAAAAAATCAATTCACATCCAGTAGTTAGACGGGTAAATTTATAAATAGATTCACAAAAAAGACAGCTTTTTAAAATTGATTCTAATTTTCATTAAAATTACTTTGTATCTGTCTTTATTTAATAAATAATTATTTAAAATGATAGACATTCTCATATCTCTGATAATTGCTGGAATTTCGGGCGGAATCGCCAAATCTTTAGTAGGCTTTGACCGCGGCGGGTGCATACTTTCAATTGTAGTAGGATTTATCGGGGCTCTGATAGGTTCCTGGCTTGCCCGCGAAATGAACCTCCCTGACCCCTTTCCTTTTTCAATTAGGGGAACAGAATATAAAATAGTCTGGACAATAATCGGTGCTGTAATTTTCACCGCCGTATTAAGTCTTATCACACCCAGGAAAAATAAATAAGCTTCTGAAAATGGGCACACACTTTAAAGGATCCAAAAGAGAGGTAGCTGCACTTAATACTTTTATTACCCTCAGGCGCGCATCGGATACGCTAACTTATAAATTTAAATTATCTTTAGATAAATACGGTTTAAGCGAGGGACAATTTGCTGTGCTCGATGCATTGTATCATCTGGGATCTTTATCTCAGAAAAATTTGGGGAGAAAGCTTTTAAAAAGCGGCGGGAACATTACAATGGTCATTGATAATTTGGAGAAGAGCGATTATGTGCTTCGTAAACGCAGTAAAGAAGACAGAAGATTTTTTATGATTGAGTTAACACCCAGGGGAAAAAAGAAAATTGAAGAAACTTTACCTGCACAAGTTGAATTGATTACCAATATGCTGAACACTTTGAAAAAGACCGAACAAAAAGAATTGCAGAAACTATGTAAAAAATTGGGAAGGGGAAACCATATTTAATTTAACCGGCAACTTTCTTATACTCACTAAAAATCTCCGGTAGTATTTCACCCGCCTTTCCTAAGAAAGAATAATTTGCCAGATGTGATAATGCTGTTCCTTCAAGATTAACTTCTACAATTACAGCACCGCTGTCTTCTGCAACATTAATTAATCCAGCCGCAGGATAAACAACAGCGGAAGTTCCCACAATAAAAAAAACATCACAGCTGGCAGCAGCTTTTTCCCCTCCGGTAAACTGATCCAGGGGCAGATACTCACCAAACCAGACAACATCCGGACGAATTAATCCACCGCATTTGCATTTTGGAACTCCCGCGGTAAAGTCCAGTCCTTCGTTATAATACTCTTTACAATTAATACAATAGTTTCTCTCGATATTGCCATGAAGCTCAAATATTTTTTTACTTCCGGCTCTTCTATGCAGATTATCAATATTTTGAGTTACAACAATAACTTCATCGAAATAGTTTTGAACTTCTGAAATTGTTCTATGCGCAGCATTCGGTTTGGATTCATGGATAATTTTTTTTCGATGATTATACCATTCCCAAACCATTTCAGGATTTCTTATGAAGGCATCAAAATTAGCCAGTTCTTCGGGTCGTAATTTATTCCAAATTCCATCTTTGCCTCTGAAAGTTGGAATTCCGCTTTCTGCAGAAATGCCTGCCCCGGTAAAAAAAACAATCGATTTTGAACCGTTTAACTTATCAATAAGGCTTTTATCAATCTGCATTACTCTAACTCTTTGTTAACCTCCTTTAAAAGTTCCCTTGCCTCCTGCAGATACAGGTCATCTTCTTCCAAAACAAAGGGGGCTTTTTCTACAAGCAAAAGATTTTCTTTAGCTAGCTCATATTCATCTTCTTCGATGTAAGCCTTTGCGAGTTCGAGGTAAAACATCCTGTAATTCGGCTTCAGTTTTATTGCATTCTTTAATTCACGTATTGCGATTTCCATATCACCCCAGCCCAGGCCAAGGGGAAGTCTCAGTAAATATGGTTTTTCGCAGACTTTTGCATGCGCTCTTCCCAAAACATAATGAGCCAGAGCCTGTATATAATTTCCACCGTTGTTCAATTCAATTGCCCTTTCGCAATCATCTCTAACGTCGTTTACTGTCCCAATTGCAGAAAACACCCCTTCAAACAATGCAATTCTTCCGTTAACAATCGCACGCCTTACATAAACTACCGATTGATCTTCGGCAAGCATAACTGAGCTATCGGCATATAAAAAAGATTTTTCATACGTTGCGACTTTTGCATCTTTCTCCTCATCGGTAGTCTCGGGCATTTTATTTCCAATATCGACATAAGCTCGGCTAATTCTCCATAGAATCTCCCAATTTGCAGGGCTTAATTCATCCGCCTTTAAATATGATTCAAGTGATTTTTGATGATTAAATTCCTGATTAAATTTGTCACCCTCTCTAATTAAATCTTCAACACTCTGTGCATATGGACTGCTTAAAAAAGCGAAAAAAGAGAATAGATAAACCGATGTAAAAATCTTCATGCTCTTTCCTTTTAATTAATCAAAAAGTGATTTGTTGTTTTTTCCTTCTGACTCATTTTCGAGATTGTGTTTGTAAAGATCCGTTTGTGCAAGTGTTATATATTTGGTCCATTGGCTCTCTCCCCTCGTTTCAGATGAGACTGCACTTTTATAAGCATTTACTTTTGCACTCAATTCATCCGCCTGGTATAGTGCAATTGCTTCGATGGTTTTGGGAACTACTGGTGAAGCATATTCCAGTTTGCCCTGATGGCTTAAAATTAAGTGAATAAGATTTCTTTCAAGTTCTCTAGGAAAGTCAGGGACTCTTTTTATTTCTTCTTTCACAAGAATTACTGCCATAACAATATGCCCGATAAGTTTTCCGTCATCTGTATACTCAAAAGCAGAATCATATTTGAGCTCTTCGGTTTTACCAAGATCATGGAGCATTGCACCAGTAATAAGTAAATCCCTGTTCAATTCTGAATGAAAATCACACATCAGATCGCAAATTTTTATAATTTCCAGAGTGTGTTCAATTAGCCCATGTAGGTACCCATGATGCCAAGATTTTCCGGCAGGAGCTTTAATAAAGTTATTAAATCTTTCGCCTGAAAATATATTCTCTAAAAGACTTTTAAGTTGAGACTGCGATATGTTCTGTATTCGCGTTTTAAACTCACTAGTCATTTCATTTAAATCACGAACTGATTTAGGCAGAAAATCCTGAGAGGTTACTTTATCAGAGCTTTTTGCAAGACGTATTTCTGAAATTCTAATTTGTGGACTGTTTTGAAACTCTTCAATTGTGCCCCTTACTTTTACAACATCTCCAATTTCACCGCCATTTGCGAGTTCCTTAAAATTCTCCCATATGTTTGCGTTCAGCGAGCCCGATTTATCTCCAAGCTCAAGTGAAAGATATTGACTCCCGGTTCTTGTGCTTCTTAATTCTATTCGCCTGATCAGCAGATAGTGATCTACATGATCACCCTTTACGAGTGTTACCAGAGAGGTTTGATCGGTCATCAAAATCTAATATAGTAATTTAAAATAAAATCAGTTTTCCAGCAGGTGATTATAAATCACCTGACAAAATCTTCAATTAAACAGTAAAAACTCAATTTTTTCTTTTAGCAGTTCGGGATCAAATGATATTTTTTTTAAGGTCTTAACACCTATTTCCTGGTACGACTTGGTAATCTCATCTGTTTCAGTATTGATTAGCATTATGAATGGAGTTCTTATATTTTTATTTGCTTTCCGTACGCTTTGCACAAACTGCACTCCATCCATTAATGGAAGATTATGATCTGCAATAACTAAGGAAGGCATTTTTGCAGATATGATACTTAAGGCTTCAAAACCATTAAGTGCTGATAAAATTTTAAAAGCTCTAAAACGTTCACTAATTATTTTGGAAACAATTGCTCTCTCCTCCTCACTAGCTAATACCAGTAAAATTGAGTTCTCCGAAGAAGGTACTGTAAAATGAAATTCACTACCCTCAGCCTGGTTGGAATAAAACCATATATCCCCTTTGTGTTTATCAATAATTTGCTTTGCGAGAGCAAGTCCTAATCCACTTCCTTTTTCTCCCTTTGTTCCTTCAGTTGAAAATATTTTTCCAATGTTAAAAAGCTTATCCCTGTTTGAATCTGAAATACCTCTGCCTTTATCCACAATTACAAACTCAGTCATTTCTTCGTTGAATATTCCGGATTTAATTTCAACATCATCGTGTTCGTCGGAGTACTTAACCGCATTACTGATAAGGTTTGTAAGCACCTTTGAGATAAGTCTTTCATCTGCATCAATAAATAATGTATCGGGAATTTCAACTTTAATGTTAACATTTTTTCTGACCGCCATGCCGGTTAGTGAAGAAACACAATTGTGTACTACACTTTGTGCGTGAATCCTTTGTGGATCGATTTTTAATCTCCCTGTTTGAAGACGGGACCAATCCAGCAAATAATTAATCAATTGTAGCTGATTGTGAGAGGACTCATTGATGTACTTAAGGTATTCCACTTTTTCTTTTTCACCTAATCCGGTTTCCTGCAAAAGGACATCTGAAAAACCAAGAATACTCGTAAAGGGGGCACGAAGATCGTGAGAAAGTATCGAAATGAAATTATCTTTTGATGAATTTAGCTGTTCCAGTTCTTCAATTTTATTCTTTAATCGTTCAATTTCAGAAGAATATTCCGTAATATCAATAACTATTCTGAATAACCTTAATGCTTTTTTCCCTGTTGTGCGATTTGCATTTATTCTCTCCAGGATTTTAACGATATCCCCGTTTCGTTTTGTAATCCGGTATTCTAACTTAATATTATCTCTATCACTCTCCGTTTCAAACCAATCTAGTTTTTTTCTGTACTCGGACAAATCATCTTTGATTATTAATGATTCCCATCCCCTTTCCAATTCTTTAATTTCTTTGCTGTTATACCCGGTTACATTAAAGACGCCTTCCGAGAAATGAATTTCAGTCCTCGCTTCGTTAAGATCTTCATGCCAAAAAAATATTCCGCTCAGGTTGTTTAAAGCTTCGTCAAAATCAATATTAAGTGATTCATTCATATACTAAAGCTGCTCAGTTTATTTTTAGACAAGTTAAATTTTAAGTAAATCCGCATCTCAATAATAAAGAATAATTGCATCTTTTAACAGATGCTAAAGAGACTTATTTGCTTCTAATTTCACAAACAATTTTCATATAAAAGTAACTTTTAGTTTCTTTGAATATTTAAACAATAAACACCTTTGCCACATCAATCAACAATGATGGCTGGTTAAAAAGGGCAGTAGCAAAAACTTTACCGAGCGTTCTTTTCTTATAAGGAATTTTATTAACGGCATGGGCAATATTGTTAAATTTTTCATCTGAAAAATTATAAATACCGTTTTTGATTCTATCAAAAGTTTCATGCCGTTTGCCTAAGCGATCAGCCCACGCTTTATCATAAGTTAAAATGTGATCAAGCTTGTTCATTTTTATTGCTTCGCCGGCAATTATGCCCGCAATCTTCCCGCCTATCATCCCGCTAGCGATTCCACCGCCGCTTAAAGGATTAACCTGTTTTGCTGCATCTCCAACAAGCATTATTCCGGGTGCGGAAATTTTATCCAGCGTAACCGCGCAGGGCACACCCCCGGCAATGGTCGTTAAAACCGGTGCATCAGGGTAATGTTTGCTCATAAAATCTTCTAAATAGCTCTGCGCTGACCTTTTTTTGCCGATTATTCCGCTAACGCCCAAGCCAATATTCGCTTTGTTATTACCTTTCGGAAAAACCCAGAAGTAGCCTTGCGGGGCAACATCTTTACCAAAATAAAAGTAAAGTGTTTTTTGATCTACAGGAATGTTTGCTGCGGTTATTTGAACTGCGCTTTCCATATTACGAAAATCAATGTGTGTTTTCAATCCCGCCCATCTTCCCACACGTGATTCAACACCATCAGCGGCGATTACAACCTTTGCTTTAACTTCTTTACCCTCGCCCTGATGTTCAAATTTTACTCCGCTGACATTCCCGTTATCGAAGAGCAATCCATTTACATATGCTCTGGTTAAAATATCAGCGCCTGCATCTGCGGCTGTCCTAGCAAGTTCATAATCAAAAATTCTTCGTTCCAGCACATAACCGGCTTCACCAAAATCTAAAATTACCTCTGTTCCATCGGGTGCGTTAAACGAAAATTTACTGATCTTTGCTGCAATCCATCGATCATCTGGTGTAATGAATTCTTCTATGCCAACTTTACTTACTGCTTCTCCACATCGGACGGGATACCCAACATCTCTATCCTTTTCAAGGATCAAAACCGAAACCCCTTTTTCCGCAGCAAATCGTGCTGCCATACTTCCGGAAGGACCTGCACCAACTACTACTATGTCATATTCATTTTTCATTCTATCTACTAATCATCATTTAGCTTTTTATTACCTACTAACCCGGCAAAATGGGCAATAATCAGTAGGCAGTGAGCAATTATTAAAATTTTCATTTTTTCTCGGGTATTTTTCAGGAAATTCAATCATACGATTTAATAAATTTCCAACTTCTTCAGATTTTTTGAAAAATCTCGTGTATTCTGCTTTACTTAAATAATTGCAACTATATGAAAAATCCAACCAGACCTGAGTTTCTGAGTTCTCCATATCAGCATCCGAAGATTCAGATACAAAATAAGCTTCATATTTTCTTTTACGATAAGCTTCGGCGATACAAGTACAAACAGACCTTGACGATCTTCTGATCTGATCCGTTAGAGAATATGTTTCTTCTTTCGGAAATGATTTTGAGCTTTCAAATATCTCCATAGTTAATTCAAATGCTTTTTTATAAACTGTTAAATCCCTAAAAGATATATTCACTTTTTATCTTCTGATTAATATTAACTTTTTATTGATTTGCCTACTGTCCATTGCTTATTGCCTACTTGGAAAGCACTCCCTTGCGATTAAACTGAATAACTTCAATTGGACAAGACCACACACACTTTGCACAATTGGTACATCGTGGATCAATTATAAAAATCTCCGCCTCTTTCATTTCGATCGCGTCTTCCGGACAAATTCCAACGCAGCATCCGCAGAAATCGCACTTACCCGGAAGGATTTCTATCATAAGTTTTCCTGTTTTCGCCTGGCGATAATTCATTTCAATAAATAATAAAGTTATTTAAGAAAAAAAGTCGTATACTTGATCTATTTCGCACTGAGTTCCATTTTTATACTTCTTTTTTCACTTTCAAGCTCATTATTTGCTTTCATCAGCTGTAAAAGTTCTTCCTCGTTTTCAGTCAATTCAATCTCTCTCCGGTTAGATTTAATATTACTATCAATTCTTTCAATTAAAAATTTTAAGACGGTATCTTTAGCATATTTTAGCATTGTTAGTTCAGCGGTTATACTCGGAAACCGATCTTCCCAATCACCGCTTACTGAATGTTTATCAAAACTAAGCTCACGCACATAAGATTCCTTTGACTCATCCTTTAAAACACTTATCAATCCGCTCGATGTAAATAAGCCCCGGGAATCATCATTTTCAAATACTACCTTAACAATTTCGAACAATTCCCGATTCAATTCTGATGCAAAGTCCTCTGAATGTAAATATTTAAAAATCAGTTCGGCAATTGTTTTGTCGGCTTCAAATAATAGTTTCAAAATTTCTTTTTCAAGAGTGTATTTTACGGGTGATATTTCAACAGCAGTGTTTGTAAGCAATTCACTGGTATCTTTTGATTTATTCCTTTCTAGAATACGGTTTTCACTTTTTTCAAATCTTTTTACCTGTCTTAATTGTTTTTCAAGCTCATTTTCAAGTAGTTTTTCCCTAAGATTAAATTTCTTGGCGATGTTCTTTAAAAGAAGGTTTCTTTTTAGTTCATCATGAATTAAAGCAATCGGCCTAACTAATTCTCTAATTGCTTCAGCCGCCGTTGTGGAATCATCAAATTTTCCCAGTGACTGATAGTATTTTATTTCGTATTCTAAGAAATTTTCAGCTTTTTTAATGAGTTCCTCAAATTCTGCTTTCCCATATTTATTAACAAAGGAATCGGGATCTTCATCTTTAGGTAGAGAAACAATTTTTACATCTAAATCTCTTTTTAAGAGAATTTCAATGCTTCTCATAGATGCTTTTATTCCCGCAGTATCAGCATCAAAAAGCAGAATAACGTTTTTTGTGTAACGTGAAAGAAGCTGTACCTGATCGTCCGTAAGTGCAGTACCTGACGCAGCAACAACATTCTTTATTCCGCTTTGGTAAAGAGAAATAAGATCCATGTAACCTTCAACAATAATAGCTTTATCAAGTCGTCGAATATCATCTTTTGCAAATGAAAGACCGTAAAGAATTCTTCCCTTTATATAAATAGAACTTTCGGGTGAATTGATGTATTTACCTCCTTTTTCTTTCGGATCTAAAAGTCTTCCGGCAAATGCAACAACCCTTCCATTTGGTGAGAAGATCGGAAAGATTAATCTTCCTGCAAGTTTATCGTAGTACCTGCCGTCGCTGCTTTTTCCAACCAAACCTAAATTTGCGGCACGATTAAGATCTAACTTCTTTTGCTTAGCATAATTGATAAAATTTTCCCATCCGCGTAATGAATATCCTAATCCAAACGAACGTATTGTTTGTGTTTTAATTTTTCTATTCTGTAAATATTTAAGCGCTAATTCACCTTCATCATCATTTAAAAGGTTGTTTGAAAAATATTTTGCGGCTTCGGTATTTATATCATACAATATTTCCTGTTCAGATTGCTGTTCAGAATAATCTACCTGATCAATTTCAATCGTAATTCCAAGCTGTTCCGCCAGTTCCAGTTAAAAATTTAAAGACATTTCCACCTATGTGGCATCCAAAGCAATGGAAAATTTGTTTTTCTTCACTAACTGTAAAGGATGGTGTTTTTTCTGAATGAAATGGACACAGACCGACATAGTTCTTTCCTCTTTTTCTTAACTGAACATGCTCTGAAATAACATCAACAATGCTTGCTGTATGCCTAATTTCCTCTATTTTTGATTCCGGAATTCTCATATGTTTTTACTCACTTGGCTTGTAAATATAACTGAATTTTTATTGAACTGCCCGTAGTAAAAAGTATTGCCCTTTGCAAATAAGCTTTCTTTTAATCGGCATTACATATTTTATATATTTGCATAAATATTTAACAGATAAAATGATTGACCGTGCAAAAAAGAGTGTTTTGATATTTCTTCCCAAAAAAGAATTTAACGAGGAAGAATTTATAGTAATAAAAAAGAGGTTGTTGAAAGCAGGAAGGCAAGTTTTTATTACTTCGGATGATCATTACTTTTGTTCCGGCAGCAAGGGAATGAAAGTAAAATCCGATACTAACTTTTACAACATAAATGTAAACAATTTCTCAGCATTGATTTTAATAGGAGGAACCGGCAGCAAAGCTTATTGGGAAAACAGAAATATTCACAAAATAGTGAAAAAGTTTTTTGATTTGGGAAAAATTGTTGCTGCCATTTGTTCTTCGCCGATCATACTGGCATATGCAGGAATACTGCACAATAAAAAAGCTACCTGCTATTCGGAGAATAAGACGGAACTTATTAACGCAGGGATTGATTATCAGGATAAGAGTCTGGTTATAGATGAAAACCTTGTTACCGCAGATAGCTCATATTCAGCTCAGCAATTTGCAGAGGCGGTTCTAAACCTCACAAAGTAACTTTCAAATTTTGACTAATGATTGAGTCTGTAAAAAAATACTGTAACAGTTTAACCGAATATTCGCGATATAAAACCCGCGAAGTTAAAATCGGTGATGTTCCACTCGGCGCAAACAATCCCGTACGTATTCAATCTATGACAATTACAGATACAATGGATACAAAAGCCACGGTTGAACAGACAATCAGAATGGTTGAGGCCGGCTGCGAATATGTTCGCATTACAGCTCCCAGCATAAACGAAGCAAAAAATCTTGAGAACATTAAAAAGGAACTAAGATTACGCGGTTACACTGTTCCGCTTATCGCGGATATTCATTTTACACCTAACGCCGCAGAGCTTGCTGCACGCATTGTTGAGAAAGTGCGTGTTAACCCCGGTAACTATGTTGATAAGAAGAAGTTTGAAAAATTTGAATACACCGATGATGAATACAATGAAGAAATTGAAAGAATAAGAAAACGTTTTACTCCGCTTGTGAAAATTTGTAAAGAATACGGAACAGCAATGCGGATTGGAACCAATCACGGTTCACTCTCCGACAGGATAATGAATCGTTTCGGCGATACACCGCTTGGGATGGTGGAATCTGCCCTGGAGTTTGTGAGAATCTGTGAAGGTAATGGTTACTACGATATTGTTCTTTCAATGAAGGCTAGCAACACACAAGTAATGGTGCAGGCTTACCGTCTGTTAATTCAAAAGATGGAAGAAGAGGGAATGAATTATCCGATTCATCTCGGGGTTACGGAAGCTGGCGGTGGTGAAGACGGAAGAATAAAATCCGCTGTTGGAATCGGAGCGCTTCTGGAAGACGGTATTGGAGATACAATAAGAGTTTCATTAACTGAAGATCCCGAGTATGAAGCCCCTGTGGCTATTTCACTCGCAAATCGTTACAAGCAGCGGGCAAATCATGCCCCCATCAGACCTGTTGAAAGAGTTACAATAAATCCTACTGAATATAAAAGAAGACACACTATTGAATTTGCAGGAATCGGTGCTTCAAATGCACCTGTTGTAGTGGCTGATTTCTTTTCAAAAAAAATTACCCGATATAAAGATTTAGAGGATGTCGGCTATAGATACGATGAACAAACTGATAAATGGTCTTTAGCAGATATTGCAGCTGATATCATCTATCTTGGAAAGAACGATATAGATTTTAATCTGCCCGAAAATATTAAGCTGATATTAGATTACAAAGAATGGTTAAATGTAAAATCAAAAAAGATGCGGTATCCGTTATTAAGCTCACGACAATTTTTAAATAATAATGTTTATTCTGAGCAATTGAATTTTCTTAAAACTGAAATTAACGATTTGAATTCAGAATTAATAAGAAAATTAAAGGGGGAAGCTAACTTTGTATTAGTTATCGAAACAAAAAACGAACACGGAATGGCTGAACAGCGCAGGCTATTTTTTGAATTGATGGAAAATAAAATAACCTGTCCGGTTATCATAAAAAGAGATTATAAAAGCATTCCCTCGGATGAACTTCGACTGTACGCTTCCACTGATTTGGGCGCGCTTTTAATTGATGGATTTGGCGACGGTGTTTGGATTACTTCAGATGATTCAGATAAACCCCAAAATATGAGTGATCATTCAACAAGATTTGTGATTCCTGAATCAAAAGAAAAATTTATTAACAGAACACTGTTTGGAATTTTACAAGCAGCACGTGTCAGAATTTCGAAGACTGAATACATAGCATGTCCTTCATGTGGCAGGACATTATTTGATTTGCAGGAAACTACCGATATGATAAGGAAAAGAACAGAACATCTAAAAGGAATTAAAATAGCGGTGATGGGTTGCATAGTGAATGGTCCGGGTGAGATGGCGGATGCAGATTACGGCTATGTGGGATCAGGTGTTGATAAAATTACTCTTTACCGCAATAAAGATGTCGTTAAGCGCGGTGTCCCGGCAGAAAATGCCGTTGATGAGTTAATAGAATTAATAAAAGAAGATGGAAATTGGGTTAAAAAAAGCTAAAATCATCCTTTTTTTAAGGAATTAGCATGTTGCGCCTTTGGTTGAATTAAATTATATTTTGATACTTAATATGAATGTGTTGAAATATAAAATTCTTAAATTCCTTGATATCATATACATAACGGAACGTAAACTTCTTAAAGGAAAATAAAATTGAAAAAGCACCCCGAGATAATCGGGGTGCTTTTTTTTGAAATGCAGTGTAAAGAGGTAATAAAATATATAGAAGGGTGGGCTCCCAAAGGAATTGCCTGGGAAAATGATAACGTCGGTTTGCAAATTGGCAATCCCGAAAGTAAAATTAAAAACATAATGCTAAGTCTAGAGCTAACAGACAAGGTAATTGAACAGGCAATAGAAAAAAAGTGTAATCTGATTATAACTCATCATCCAATTTTTTATCGTCCCCTTAAAAAGTTAAATTTCTCAACAGACAATATTTCAAAACAAATCGATAAGATTATAAAAAGAAATATTAATCTTTATTCGGCACACACAAACTTAGACTTTACAAAAGATGGTGTGAGTTTTCAGCTTGCAAAAAGAATTCAATTAAACAATATTAAATTTTTAAAGAACCTTTCCGAAAATCAGGTTAAGCTGGCTGTATTCGTCCCCATTTCTAATTTAGGTAAAGTTGCTGAAGCGATTCATAATGCCGGCGGCGGTATTATCGGCGAGTACTCCCATTGTAGTTTCAGAACTGAGGGAACAGGCACATTTCGGGGCTCTGATCAGGCAAAGCCTGCTTTTGGAAATGCAGGCGAGCTCGAAACCGTTAAAGAGATAAAGCTTGAGATCTTAATAGATGAGTGGAGATTGAATACCGTAATCAATGCTATGAACCTGGCACACCCGTACGAAGAAGTAGCATATGATATTATAACTCTAAAAAATGAAAATGTAAACTATGGCATGGGTGCTGTGGGGGAATTACAGAAATCATTAACAGAAAGTGAATTTTTGGAATTAATTGCAACAAAATTGAAAGCGGATAATTTACGATATACACCGGGTAAAAAAAGTAAAATCAAAACCGTTGCCGTCTGCGGTGGTGCTTGTATTGAACTGCTTGAATACGCAATAGAAAAAAATGTTGATGCATTTATAACAGCAGATTTAAAATATCACAATTTTCAGGATGCAGAAGGAAAATTATTTGTTATAGATGCCGGACATTATGAAACTGAAATCCCGGTGCTGGATGAAATTCAAAGAAGATTAAAAAGATTTTTACGGGTTAGACATCAGACTAAAGTTTTTAAGTTTAGAGGTTCAACCAACCCGATAATTTTTTATAACAAATTAGGAGCTAATTGAAATTGTATAACAGACTTAAAGTTTTATATCAGCTTCAAACAATTGACGATCAATTAGATGAGCTTGAAGAGTTAAGAGGTGATCTCCCAAACTCGGTAAGGGAACTTGAGGAAAGGATTAATTCATTTAAAGATGAGATTAAATCCAAAGAAAAAGAGCAAAAAGAGTCACTTAAACAAAGAGATTCTAATGAAGATGAAATTGAAAGGCTCAAAGAAAATCAGAAAAAATTCAAATCACAACTCTATCAGGTTAGAAACAACAAGGAGTACGACGCTCTTACAAAAGAAATTGATCATACCGATGAGCAAATGAAGAAACTCGAAACTGAAAACGACGGACTTGCAGATATAAGTAAAACTCTAACTCAGGAAGTTGAAGATATAAAACTAAAACTGGAAGAGCTGAAAAAAGAATTAACTGAAAAAGAGGCTGATCTTAAAGAAATTGTAAAGGCAAATGCAAAGGAAGAAACAAAATTAACCAGCGAAAGAAAAAAGCTGGAAAGTGAAGTTAAGAAACCGGATCTTTCAGCATATATGCGAATCAGAAAGGCCAAAAGAGGGAAAGCGGTTTCTACAATTAAAAGATCTGCCTGTTCGGGATGCCATAATATTGTTCCTTCTCAAAGACAATTAGAAATAAGACGCAACAACCGTCTCTTCTTCTGCGAATATTGTGGGAGAATACTTGTTTCAAGCGAAATTGCTGAGGAAGTTGATAAGGAAGCCTGACTTTTAACGCGAAAAATAAAATGGTTCGGTCCGGGCAATTGCCCTGATATACTCAGGGAGGAAAGTCCGAACTTCTTAGAACAAGGTGCCGGGTAACACCCGGGATTCCGTATTGCGGAATACTGATAGCGCCACAGAAAAAATACCGCCCGGCATCTGCCGGGTAAGGGTGAAAAGGTGAGGTAAGAGCTCACCGCATTCCGGGTAACCGGTCTGGCAAGGCAAGCCACACCTGAAGCAAGATCAAATAGGGAGATCTGTTTCTGCTTCGGCAGAAAGAAGGGTTGTTCGCTCTGCTCATTCAGAGCCGGTTTTACCGAGTCTGAAAGATCTCCGGGTAGATCGCTCGATCTGTGCAGTAATGCACGGGCTAGATAAATAATTGCCGCCTGATTTTTATCGGGTACAAAATTCGGCTTACAGGGTTGAACCATTTTATTTGTTCTTTTTTAAATGAAATTGCCTATGGTACAGAACCATTCTCTTAATATCTCGGAAATTTTGGCCAGACTTCTTGTATTAAGAAATATTTCAAACTTTAATGATGCCAGGCAATTTTTCCGTCCTTCCCTCGATTTCCTTCACGATCCGTTTTTAATGGATCAAATGGAACAAGCCACAACCCGTGTAATTGAAGCATTAACTGAAAATCAGAAAATCTGTATTTATGGTGATTATGATGTGGACGGCACTTGCTCGACGGCTTTACTTTATATGTTCTTAAAAGAGTTGGGCGCCAATGTTGAATTTTACATTCCTAAAAGACTGGAAGAGGGATACGGTTTATCGGCTTCTGCAATTGATATAGTACGATCTAAAGAAACTGATTTAATGATTACAGTTGATTGTGGTATCACAGCAATCGAAGAAACCAAATATGCAAATAGCCTGGGAATGGATGTTATTATTTGTGATCACCATCAGCCAAAAGAAGAGCTTCCGGATGCGGTTGCCGTTCTCGATCCTTTAAAACCAAAGTGCAATTATCCTTTTAAATATCTCTCTGGAGCCGGAGTTGCCTTTAAACTTGCCCAGGGTGTTTGCGAAAGAATTGGGAAGAGAGATCTCCCGCTTAAGTATTTAGATCTTGTTGCCCTTGCAGGTGCTGCAGATATTGTCCCGCTAACAGATGAAAACCGTGTGCTGGTTAACGAAGGATTAAATCAAATAAATAGTACCCCCCGCTCTGCTATAAAAGCATTAATTGAAAAAAGCGGATTGCATCCCGGGCAGCTTAATTCTGGACAGGTTGTTTTTACAATTGCACCCCGCATAAATGCAGTTGGCAGGCTTGGCGATGCCGAGAGAGCCGTAAATCTGCTTATTACAAACAGTGATAAAGAGGCTGGCGAACTTGCCGAAATACTCGAATTGGAAAATTACGAAAGAAGAAAAATCGATGTGGATACCTTCGATGAAGCTTGCAAACAGGTGGAAAATAAGATTGATCTTGAGAATGAACTTGCTATTGTTTTGCACAATGATAAATGGCACCCGGGAGTAATCGGAATTGTTGCTTCACGATTGGTCGAAAAATATTACCGACCTACAGTACTGCTTGCGACTATTGATGGAGTAGCAAAAGGATCTGCAAGAAGTATTTCGAACTTTAATATCTATGATGCATTACAAAAATGTGAAGAACATCTTATACATTTTGGGGGTCATCAGGCAGCTGCTGGTTTGGCAATGGAAATTAATAAAGTAGATGAGTTTAGGAAGAAGTTTAATACGATCGTAAAGGAATCTGTTACTGAAGAGAATTTGTCCCCCGAACTGACTATTGATTCAAAATTAAAATTCTCAGATATAACTCCAAAGTTTTTAAGAATACTCGATCAATTTTCACCATTTGGACCCGGAAATTTAAGACCCGTTTTTTTGGCAGAAAATGTCGAAGTATCAAATACTCCAAGAGTTGTTGGAAACAACCATTTATTGTTATGCGTTAAACAGAAAGAATCTAAAAAAATATTTGATTGTATTGGATTTAACATGGGGGAACACTACGAAAGTATAATCCAGAATAGTTCCGATATTGACATAGTTTTTTCAATTGATAAAACCGTTAGAGATGGCAGAACATTTCCTCAATTTAAACTAAAGGATATAAAATTCAAATCTATCTATGAGGAGAACAATTAATGTCGGGTCATTCAAAATGGTCTACTATAAAACGTAAAAAAGGTGCCGCTGATGCAAAGCGCGGAAAACTTTTTACTAAAGCCATAAAAGAAATTACAATTGCTGCCAGAGAAGGGGGCGGTGACCCCTCGGCAAATCCGCGATTGCGACTTGCTGTTGATAATGCAAAAGCAATTAATATGCCTGCAGATAATATTGAGCGTGCAATTAAAAAAGCAACCGGCGAACTTGAGGGTGTAACCTACCATGAATTAACCTACGAAGGATACGCAACCGGCGGAATCGCACTCTTAGTTGAGGTTGCAACCGATAATAAAAACAGAACCGTTGCAGAAGTCAGACACTTGTTTAGCAAGCATAACGGAAGTATGGGTGAAAGTGGTTCGGTAGCATGGATGTTCGAAAAAAAGGGTATTATCTCACTTCCAAAACAGGGAAAATCCGAAGATGAGGTTTTTGAAATAGTATTAAATGCAGGTGCTGAAGATTTACAATCAGAGGAAGAGTTCTTTGAAATTCAAACAGATATTGAGTCTTTTGAACCTGTAAGAAGAGCTTTATTAAATAAGAATCTGAATATTGAAAATGCTTCTTTGCAATGGATAGCAAAAAATACTCTGAACATAAAAGGAGAAGATGCGGAACAGGTCATGAAACTTATTGATGCGCTTGAAGATTGCGATGATGTGCAAAATGTTTACACGAATGCTGATTTCGACGAAGAATTCATTAAACAGCAAGCCTAATGGTAATCCTGGGTGTTGATCCGGGCACGATAATTACCGGTTACGGTGTAATCGACTTCAGAAAAAATAATTTTAAACATCTGGCAAACGGCTGTATTAAATTGCCTCCCAGTAAAAAACTTCCCGAAAAATTAGAAATCATCTACAATGAACTAGTTAAACTGATTAAAATTTATAAACCCGATGAATTTGCAATTGAAACTGCGTTTTACGGAAAGAACGTGCAATCTGCAATGAAAATTGGATATGCAAGGGGAGTTTCACTCCTGGCTGCTGTTCATAATAACATTCCAGCGAGCGAATATTCCCCCGGAGAAGTTAAAAAAGCGCTAGCTGGTAAAGGTTCTGCTACAAAAGAGCAGGTTGGATATATGGTTAAAACGATTTTGAGTTTGAAAAGAGTTAAGTTTAAACCCGATGAAAGTGATGCACTTGCTATTGCACTCTGTCACGCATTCAGATTAAAGGCACCGACATTCAAAAAAAGTAAGAGCTGGAAAGATTTCATTGAGGCAAATCCGGGAAGAGTGATAAATCACTGATTATTTCTTTCACTCATCCATTGTTGGATTGTTAAATTGCTATATTGATTTCTATTATCATAATATCAATTTTTAATTTTTAATTTTTAATTTTTAATTTTTAATTGTAGATGATCGGATACTTAACCGGCAAAATAATATCAGCAAAACCTACACAAGTTCTACTTGATGTTAACGGTGTTGGTTACAAAATTTCTATCTCAATAAATACGTTTGAAAAGATATCCGATAAAAAAAACATTTCTCTTTTTATCTATACCCATGTAAAAGAAGATTCAATAGCACTTTTTGGCTTTTATTCAGAAGGGGAAAAAGAGATGTTTGAACTGCTTATTTCAATCTCAGGAGTCGGTCCGAAATCTGCAATAAGCTTACTTTCCGGAATTTCTACAGATGATTTAAAGCATGCCATTACTACCGGAAACGTTGCCCGGATAACTGCCGTTCCGGGAATTGGTGCAAAGACTGCCGAACGACTCATCCTTGAGTTAAAAAATAAAGTCAAGGATATTAAGGAGGAAGGAATTAAACCCGCAGAAGTCAGTACTCAGAAAGAAGCTGTTGCAGCATTAGCAACTTTGGGTTACAATTTAAACAATGCGGAAAAGGCAGTAAATAAAATCCTTTCAGAAGATCCAAATTGTAGTTTGGAAGAATTAATAAAAAGATCATTAAAAGAATTTAACAGGTAATTGAAGCTGATAATTTTGTTGCCTTAAACACTATCGGACTGTGCAGATAAGATTAACAAATTGATCAAACCATGCCTCCAGTTTGTCACCCCTGTTTACTTTACTTACACCGGAAGGGGTTCCCGTAAAAATTAAGTCTCCTTTTTCCAATTTCATTACAGAGGAAATATATTGTACGAGTTCAGCTGGTTTAAATATCATACTGCTTAATATATCGCTCTGTTTTATTTCTCCGTTTACTTTTAATTCAATTTTTTCGTCGAGTTTAAGCTTATAATTTTGTTTTAATACAAAATTTGAAATGACTGCGGATGTGTCGAAACATTTTGCAAGTGTCCATGGGTTTCCGCTTTTTTTTAGTTCCAGCTGAACATCACGCAAAGTCATATCCAATCCGACACCATAACCAATGATTGCTTTTTCAGCATCTTCATTAGTTGCATTACTGACATCTTTACCAATAAGCAGAAGGAGCTCAACTTCGTGATGCAGTTCATTTGAATAAGCGGGATGAATTACTTCTCCGCCCGAATAAATAATTGCTGAAGGAGGCTTAAGAAACAATACCGGCTTTTCCGGTATCTCATTACCAAGCTCTTTTGCATGCTCAGCATAGTTTCTGCCAACACATACAATTTTCCCGATTTGATATTCTTCTTTTGAGCCTTTAATTCGAACTGTTTTCATTTCAAAAAAATCGTTAATTAAAGAATAGAATTAACTTTGCATCGACAATCTAAAACTAAGCATTACTAACCAAATTATGTTTTCTGTTTTTTCTTTGTTGCTGCGGGGAAAAGAATGTTATTTAAAATTAACCGGTAACCGGGTGAATTTTTGTAAAGATTAAGATCTGTAGGGGGATCGCCCACGGCGTGCTGGTAATCCTCGGGATCGTGCCCGCCGTAAAACGTGAATGTGCCCCTGCCAAAATTACCGTGAATGTATTTAACCTGATCTGTTCCTTTTCGCTCAGCCATAATAATAACCGAATTTTTTATCGTACTTCGCCGGAACATTGTAGTCTGACCCATAAATCCTCTTATAACATTTGCGTGGCATTGAGTTAGCATGGTTGGAACAGGATCGTATTTGGCAGAAAACTCAAAAAGAGTGAAATAATCATTTGCAAAGTTTCCAATCTCAATCGGTTGAATGTCTATATCGCTGTACTCATATATATAAGGATTCATCTCAATTTTGAAATCCTTAAACGCAAGTGTGTTATCAAAGTTAAGCATTTCCTGGGCATTGGGATCAGCGGCATCACCGTCGTACATTGTTTCAGCTATATCTGCGCCAAGAGCTGACAAGGCAATATCGTATGAATCTGTTGCAGAACACATTGCGAAAAGGAATCCTCCTTTTCCAACATAATTTCTAATTTTCAAAGCTACAGCTTTCAGCATTTCAGATACCTTCTTGTAACCGTTCTGCTTTGCATTTTGCTCATACTGCAGCTGCTGATCAATATACCATTGAGCATTTGCAAAGCTCCCATAAAACTTTCCGTATTGTCCGGTAAAATCTTCGTGGTGAAGGTGAAGCCAGTCGTAATTATCCAGTTCGTCTTTAAGAATTTCATCGTTCCATATTTTATCATAGGGCACACGTGCATATTCAAGGGCAAGAGTAACTGCATCATCCCATGGCTGGAAACCGGGCGGAACATATACTGCAATCTTTGGTGCCTGCTCAAGCCGGATAACATCCATATTATTTTCTTCACTTTGTACGAAAGCATAAATCTTTGTCACGTCTGAAAAAGAAACTGCTTCAAATGCCACCCCTTCAATCCTGCATTCCGATGCAACATCATCACTGTAATCAACAAGAAACGAACCGTTACGGTAGTTCAGCAGCCAGTCGGCTTTGTAGCCATTTGTTAAAGCGCGGTAAGTTATTCCGTACGCTTTTAGATGATCGGTCTGATTTAAATCCATAGGGATCAGAATTTTAGATTGGGGTATAGCTGTAATTGAAAAAATTACTAATGATAATATTATTTGCAGGATTTTGCCGGTCATTATGTTATAAGAGAAGAATTGTTGAATTGCTGTATTGTTTCATTGTTTATAAAAATATAGCGATATAACAATATAACAATGTAACAATTAGTTAAAGTGAATAAGTTAGTATGTTAAAAAAAACACTATTGGGTTTTTTTAGTGATTTTCCTTACGCTGATTTCTTTTCTTTCTTCAGATAAATCGGTTCTGCGTGCTTTACAACAACATCTTTTGTTATTACACACTTTTCAATATCTTTTTTATCAGGAAGATCGTACATAATATCAAGCATAATATCTTCGACAATGGATCGAAGTGCACGTGCACCTGTTTTTTTAACCATCGCAAGTTTGACTATTTCATCCAGTGCGAAAGGATCATATTCGAGTTCTACACCTTCCATTAAAAAAAGTTTCTTGTATTGTTTAACAATAGCATTCTTTGGTTCGGTTAAAATATTCTTCATTGCTTCATCATTTAAAGAATGAAGCGGTGCCACAACAGGTATACGTCCGATCAATTCCGGGATTAAGCCATACTTAAGCAAATCCTCAGGCTGTATAAATTGAAGGAGGTCCTCGTCTCTTTCGTTTTCCTTTATATCCCTTCCGAAACCCATTTTGTTCTTATTAATTCTTGCAGCGATAATTTTATCGATACCGGCAAATGCACCACCTAAGACAAAAAGAATATTCTTTGTGTTAAGATTTATCAGGCTCTGCTCCGGATGTTTCCTTCCGCCTTTGGGAGGCACTCCTGCCACAGTTCCTTCTAAAATTTTTAGCAGTGCCTGTTGAACTCCCTCACCGGAAACATCTCGTGTAATAGAGGTGCTTTCACTCTTTCGTGCAATTTTATCAATTTCATCGATATAAACTATACCCTTTTGCGCACGATCAAGATTATAATCGGCAGCCTGCAGAAGATGAACAAGCACGGTTTCAACATCATCTCCTACATAGCCTGCTTCGGTGAGTGTTGTTGCGTCGGCAATTGCAAACGGAACATCAAGAATTCTTGCCAGGGTTTGAGCAAGTAATGTTTTTCCCACACCAGTTGGCCCAATTAACATTATATTGCTTTTATCAATTTCAACATCATCCAGCTCAAAAAAAGATGAACGTGAGTTAATTCTTTTATAATGATTATAGACAGCAACAGAGAGGACCCTTTTTGCTCTTTCCTGCCCGATGACATGTTCGTCAAGCTGTCTTTTGATTATTTCCGGTGTGCGGCTTTTATGTTCTTTACTTTTAGCGCTACTGTATGCAGCGAGATTATTTTTTAGGATGTCTACACTGCTTGCGATGCATATATCGCAGATGTAAACATCCGGTCCGGCAATCATGCTACCGACTTCATTCCCTTCTCTTCCGCAAAAAGAGCATTTTACAATTTTTTGTCCCTCTTTTTTACTCATTACTTAACTCGGCTTGTTTAATAAAATTTTCAGTTGTTCTCTCGCATCGTCAACGTAAATTGAATTAGGATATTCAGCAAGAAGCTTTTGATAATATTCTTCAGCTTTAACAAGATCATTTAATCCAAACTGATGAATTTTCCCAAGTAAATATACTGCTTTATCAGCATAAATATTTTTTTCTCCTTCCTCCACAATATATTCAAAAGATGATACTGCCTCGAAATAATTATTTTCAGCGAGCATCATCTCACCTGCTCTTAAAAGTGAAATTGAATGCAGAACAAATGCCTGGGGATTATCTGAAATATTCCTGTAGATTTTTGCTGCCTCTGAAAACTTTTTCTGTTCGGCAAGAAATTCGGCTTTTGCAAAAAGTGCAATATTAATGGAGTCATTCATAGTTGAATTAAGTACAAGCGATAGCTCCAATGCATCATTGGCTGAATTATCCTTTAAATTCTTTAATACATTCGATAGATATTTTATTGCCTCCTCAAATTTCAATTGATAAAAACAGACTCTGGAAAGCCTGTAAGTTGCCGAGTTCTTTTTATCACTTTGTGCCCTGCTGTTTTTCAGTAAAGCCGAATATTTTTTTTCAGCCTCGTCAAGATTCCCTTCAATCAGGGAAATGTTGCCAAGTTCTAAAAGGGCATCAACTGCACTGCGTGAAAGAGGTGCTTCAGTTGTAACAAGGTTCAATGATTTTTTGGATTCTTCAATCTCATTTTTGAGGTAAAATTTAATTATACCCGACCTTAACAATGCCTCATAAGCGGGCTCTGAATATTTGTAGAGATTAATAACTTCATCAAATGCAGATAGAACTTTTTCAATCTTTCCTGATTCAAACTTTGAGAGAGGAAAAAACGGTTTCCATAACGGAATTGTTTTTACATATTCATCATACAACTCTGATTCAAGTGATCTTGCATATCCTAATTTAGCTTCTGCTATCAGAGCTGAATTCGGGTACAGCTCAATAATCTTTCTGTAAACTTCTGCTGCGAGATTAAAGTGATTTTCTCTTAACAATAGATCAGCATAAACGAACAGATCTTTACCCTGGCTTGATTGCTGCTCATCAATTTTCAAGTACATTTCTAACGCATCATCAAATTGTCTCTTTTCGGTATACAGCCGTGCAAGTAAATACTGCAAGCTTAAATTTCCGGTATCTGCAAAGTCTTCAACAACAGAAATTGATGCATCGAGAGCGCCCGGCTTGCTGATGTATTCGAAGATTCTTGTTTCAACGGTGGTCATTTGTTTTGGCTCATTAAGCAGAATAAAACAATACTCTTCAGTTGCTTTATCAAACTGCATTGTTAATGTGTAAAGCCTGGCAAGATCGAATGAAAAAATGATTTTATCGGATGCGATTGCTTTTCCTCTTGAGTAAAGATCAATTGCTTTTTCAAATGCTCTTCTCTCCAGTGCATAATCAGCGATCAGTCTGAATGTTAATGCATTTTCAGTCTCATTCTTTAGCGGGATTTCCCAAACTTCATTTGCTTTGGCTTCATTACCCATTCGGTGATAAGTCGAGCCAAGCATTCCGTATGCACTTATATCATCAGGCACTTCAGCAATTCTTTTTTCCAGTATATCAATTAATGCAGCATAATTCTTTAATTGAGTATAGACTCTGTATAGCGAATTAATATATTGTATATTCAGGGGGTCCTTTTCATAAAGTGCCTCGTACAATTTTAATGCATTCTCATAATCACCAGCCTGCTCGTAGCTTTGAGCGAGCGAAAGCTTCATCCCGGCATCCTGCTGTGCAAAGGGGGATTGAAGGGCTAGAAATAATATTATTAGTAGTAGAACTTTATTCACCATTGCACAAAAAATAACAAATAATCTGCCCGTTTCAAGCCAATTAATACAATACTTTCAGACTCGATTAGCTGATTTTCAGCTATCTGTTCAATTTATTACCTATATGATTCTTTAATTATTATAAATGGTTATTTTTGCAGCTATGAAAAAGGTGTTTATACTCGGCTCAACCGGTTCAATTGGTGTTAATTGCCTTAACGTAATCAATAATCTGAGTGAAGATTTTGAGGTTGTTGGATTAACTGTTAACTCGAATACAGATTTACTTCTTGAACAGGTAAAAAAATACAGTCCGAAAATTGTTGCTGTCAGGGATGAACATTCTTCAAAAAAAATTGAGGGCAAGCTACCGAAGGATTGTAAACTGCTAAGGGGTGAAGATGGTTTACTTAAAGCTTCTTCGGAAATAGATTATGATATTTTTGTGGGGGCAATGGTAGGTTTTGCCGGGCTCGCACCAACTCTGGAGGCAGTAAAAAGAGGAAAGCGAATTGCACTTGCCAATAAAGAAACCCTGGTTGTAGCAGGTGAGCTGGTTACGAATCTTTGCAGAGAAAATAATTCGGAAATCCTTCCCATCGACTCCGAACATAGTGCTATTTACCAGTGTCTTATAGGCGAAAATTTAAATGAGGTTGAAAAACTTATATTAACGGCATCTGGCGGACCCTTTCTAGATAAAGATAAATCATTCTTTGAAAATGCTACCGTTGAAGAGGCACTCAATCATCCGAACTGGAAAATGGGTAGTAAAATTACAATTGATTCCGCAACGATGATAAATAAAGGGCTCGAAGTTATTGAGGCTCATTGGCTCTTCGGCTTGCCTGTTGGAAAAATAGAGGTTGTAATTCATCCTCAATCGATTATTCATTCTATGGTACAGTTTTTAGACGGCTCAATCAAAGCGCAGCTTGGTTTACCCGATATGAAACTGCCTATTCAATATGCTCTTACCTTCCCCGAGCGGGTAAAAAATGAATTTGAAAGGACAAACCTCCCTTCAATCGGCTCACTGACTTTCTTTGAGCCTGATTTAAATAAATTTGAATGCCTTAAACTTGCGTTTGAAGCTTTAGCTGAAGGCGGAACAGCACCATGTATTTTAAACGCTGCAAATGAGGTCGCAGTAAGCAAATTCCTTAAAAAGGAAATTAAGTTCTCACATATTCCCTTGCTTATAAATAAAGCTTTGAATAGTGTTGAAAACATTTTTTCACAGGATTTGGGAACAATATTTGAATGTGACAGAAAAACACGGGAATATGTTCAGGGATTAATCTAAAAAGGAGAAACTCAGTTAATGGATTACATAATTTATTTTGCTCTTACAATTGGAATTTTGGTATTTATTCATGAATTAGGACACTTCCTCGCTGCAAAAGCTACCGGTATGCGTGCAGATGTTTTTGCAATCGGATTTGGGAAACGACTTTTCGGATGGAATAAAAAGTTAGGCTTCACATTCGGCGAGCTTCCAAAAGATTACAAGGGAGAAGGCGATACAGATTATAGAATTTCAATGCTTCCACTCGGCGGTTATGTTAAAATTGCCGGAATGGTTGATGAAAGCTTTGACACAGAGTTTGCAAACAAAGAACCCGAGCCGTACGAGTTTCGTTCAAAAAGCTTCTGGCAAAAAACATTCGTAATTACCGCGGGTGTTATAATGAACCTGCTTCTTGCTATAGTTGTTTTCTGGGGTGCGAATTATTTTAAAGGCAAGCCTGTTACCGAAACTACGACTGTTGGCTATGTTGAAGCAAACAGCACTGCAGATTCTCTCGGGTTTATGAGTGGCGACAAAATAACCACTATTAATAACGAGATAGTTACAAACTGGGAAGATTTAAGAACAGCTCTTTATGTTAATACAATCGGTGATGATTTAAATATAGCAGTCAACAGAAAAGGTGTCACTAAAAATTTGTTTATCCCGAGAAACAGAATTCCCGATCTGGAAAAGCAAGGCGAATTTATTCTTCCGGAAGGATTACGACCGTATATAAATGCAGTTGATGAAGGTTCCCCCGCAGCAAACGCGGGAATAAAAGCCGGTGATATTTTTCTTTCGGTAAACGATGCCGATTTAGCTTCTTATAAACAACTTGTAGGTATAATTTCTGTTAATGCAGGCAACGAACTTTCTGCGGTAATAAAAAGAGGTGAAGATACTATTGCTGTTTATGTAACTCCTGCGGACGATGGTAAAATTGGAATTGCCGTTACAGAAACTTTTGAAGGGAAGGTGGAGTACCGCACTTTTGGCTTCTTCGAATCTTTTGTACTTGCAGGCACTGATATGGTTAACTACACCAAGCTTACCTTTAAAGTTGCTAAAAAAGTAATTGTCGGTGAAGTTGAATTCGGTAAGGCTTTTGGCGGACCTGTTAGAATTGCACAGCTTGCTGCAAAATCTGCAGATGTTGGTATTGAAGGTTTTCTCTTCTTTTTAGCAATTCTGAGCTTAAGCTTAGCACTGATAAACATTATGCCTTTCCCTGTTCTGGATGGCGGACATTTGTTAATAATTATTATCGAAACAATTGCAAGAAGAGAGATACCAGTAAAAGTAAAAATTGCAATCAACAACACAGGCTTTGTTCTGCTTTTACTTTTGATGGCATTTATAATCTATAATGATATACTTTCACTTTAACTTCAAAACGAAAAAATAATCGCTTAGTTGATTTTTATTCCCTTCTATCATTTTTAATTTTGAATTGAAAATTCGGCCCCGTAATGCGGGGCTTGTTTATCTTCACTAAGAATAAGATTATATTTGATGAGCACAGACTTAAAAATCACCCAAAACTTTCGTAATGCGGTTAAAAAAGAAAAAACAAACGAGAAAATGAAACTAAGCCGCAAAAAAATTTACTGGATAAGCCAGATTTCAGGCTGGTCTTCATTCATTTTAATTAACCTGCTAGTAATTTCTTCATTTGAAGAACTACCATGGCAGAGAATCTTAGTCTGGATATTTCTGGGAATCGTTGGTGTATTCTTCACACACCTTCTTCGAAAAATAATCAGAAGAAAGAGGTGGCTTGAACTTCCGCTTAAAAAAATCATTCCCCGTGTGATTTTTGCCAGTTTTATAACCGGCATTATTATTTACGCATTGGTTTTTGCTGTAAGTTACTTTTCAGGGACAATGAATCGTGATGAGCTGACTGTAGGTATGCCTATTGCAGGAGCAATAAACACATCGGGTGTTATTTTTCTCTGGTCGCTGATATATTTTGCAGTTCACTATTTGGAAAATTATAATAAGAAGGAGATTGAATCACTCATCTGGGAGGCGGCGGTAAAAGATTACGAGCTTAAAACTTTAAAGTCTCAGCTTAATCCTCATTTCATGTTTAACGCAATGAATAGCATCCGGGCGTTGATTGAAGAAGACCGCGAAGCCGCCAAAGCCGCGCTCACTAAATTGTCAAATATACTGCGGTATTCCCTTCAAATGGAAAAAATGGAAAGCGTTCCGCTCGAAGATGAGATGGAAACCGTCCGCAATTATCTCGATCTCGAACGAATAAGATTTGAAGAGCGGCTGAAATATAATCTCCACGTCGATCCGCAATCTGAAAATATAGAGATACCGCCGATGATGATTCAGACTTTAGTTGAAAACGGAATTAAGCATGGTATTTCTAAAAGAACCACGGGGGGAGAAATAGATATTAAAACCAGCTTGCAAATTGTAAATGGTAAATCGCAACTTAAAATAGAAATTGAAAACAGCGGTCACTTAAGTGCAAGTGAACTCAAAAATTCAAATGGTTTTGGCATAAACAATACAAAACACAGGTTAAATCTGCTTTACGGAGAAGAAGCGAAATTTTCTCTGAAAAATATAAATGGAGATAAAGTTTTAGCAGAATTAGAAATTCCCATTCCTGCTTCTACAGTATAAAACAGGAGGTACAAAAAATGAAAGCTTTAATAGTTGATGACGAAAGACTTGCCCGCACAGAACTAAAGCGTTTACTTACACCCTTTAAAGATCTGCAGGTTGTTGGAGAGGCTGTAAATGCCGAAGACGCTGCGGAGAAAATAAACCAGCTGAGGCCGGATCTGATTTTTCTGGATATTCAAATGCCGGGTAAATCGGGTTTCGATCTTTTAGAGGAACTAGACAGCGTTCCAACAGTAGTATTTACAACTGCATACGATGAATATGCTTTAAAAGCATTTGAATACAACGCCCTTGACTACCTGCTAAAACCAATTGAACCGCAGAGACTTGAAGACACGGTAAAAAAACTTATAGAAAAGAGCAGAAAAAAATCTGCTGTTGAAGCTGATAAGGAACATCTTTCCGAAGCGGACCAGGTTTTTGTAAAAGACGGCGACCGCTGCTGGTTCGTTAAGCTGGAAAAAGTCAGACTTTTTGAATCAGAAGGAAATTACGTTCGCCTGTTTTTTGAGGAGAACAAACCGCTTATTCTTCGCACACTTAATTATCTAGATGAAAGATTGGATGATAAAACTTTTTTCCGTGCAAACAGAAAACACATAATCAATCTTAAATGGATCGATTCGATCGAACCATGGCTGAACGGCGGATTGCTTGTTAAGCTGAAAGACGGACACAAAGTAGAGGTCTCACGCAGACAGGCAGTTAAGTTTAAGGATATGCTTAGTCTGTAATTCGATTACATTTGTGATTCTGAGAAGTCCGGCTACCGCCGGACGATGAAAAATCTTTTTGAATAATGAATATTGAACTTGCCTACCGAAGGTAGGTGTAGAATATCGATTTTAGAAGTGTGAATTATTCTCCCCCTTAGGGGGAGATGTCACGCAGTGACAGAGGGGGCTCTGACTTTCTAATTAAACAACTCCCATGCTAATCCAAACCTGATATTCCTCTCCGGCATCGGGTAATAAGGTGTGATATAGTACTGATTCCCCAGTAAATTTTCCCAGATGAAATAAAAAATTGCGGCACCCTTGATTTCACCCGCTAAAGTGAAATCGAGTTTGTTTGAAGGTTGAATTTTCTCCTCATTTGTAAACCCATACCACCCAGCTTCAATTTCACCGGTAAGATAGAATTTAAATCCAGCTTTTAAATTAAGGTTATTGTCAAAGAACATATCATTAATATAAAGACCACTGATTAACTGATATTCTGGTAAACCTACTCTATCTTCAAAATAATAAGAACAGTTTGCATCAATTAAAAGAATCCAAAATTTATAATTTCCACTCAAACCAAATCCTTTGGTTGAATATTTTGGATAACCAATCTCTGCTCCTGCTAGAATAATAGACCAGAGGTTTGGTAGAAATGGGACGAAATTGTCCATCTCAAAGTATTTTAGCTCTAAACTAATATTAGGAACCTGAAATCCCCAACCTAATTCTAAAAAGTCTGCATCATTATCTTTGAGCTGATTTAGTTTTGAATACCCTATATAGAAGTTCATACTTTGTATAGGGGCTATTTTAAGATCAAATCCATACCCTGGATTAACCAAAGTTTTGCCATCACCAAAATTTTTATTTTCATATTTATAGAAGATTGAAGGAACAATTGCATCGTTTAAGATCTCCGCTGAGAGAATTCCACCTATAGAATAATATATCTCATCTTTTTTGTAAGAAGTGGGATGGAAAAAATAATTCTCTGTCGATTCACTTGAATTATCCTTCTTATAAGTTGCAAATAAATCAAGTTGTAGCAACTCTGATTCCTGTTTGTAGCCAAACGATCCGCCAAGAACTTTTAAGTCCAAATTACGTTTAGATACAGATGTGTCGTTTTCATTTCTCTCTTCATCCTTACTATATCTATAATAAAAAGACAAATCCAGCTTAGAACCATCAAACGGTTTTGCAAGTGTTCTTAAACTAAAGTTATGCTGTGTTACATCAAGCGTACGGTTTGGATTCAGAACAGGTGCTGTTACAGGATCGTAAAGATCAGTATTAGGATCATTTGAACTTCTGGAAAGGCTGTCAAAATCAACACCTCCGTTCAGCCCCTGATTTGCACTTACAAAATAATAAGAGCCTGAGATGTTAACCGAGTTGGATAAAAAATATTTAAGCTTGGTATTTGCCTGCCAGATACCAAATTCAGAGTTAGTATAAGTTTCATCTACACTTCTGTTAGTTGCCTGGAAAGATAAATTCCACCTTTTCATTATTTGTGAACTAAATTTCCCATCGATCATTGCTTCGCCTTCCGGTCCCTCGTAATATTTTATACGTGAGTAAGTCTCGGGAGGTATAAAATCTCTGGTAATAAAGTTTACCGTAACCGGATTGTTGTACGGTCCGTATAAAAATCCTCTGGTCGATGGAACAATTTCAATTGAGTCAATATCTTCACTTTGCAGAAGATTTAAATCAAGTGAGTTTGTAAAACTGTTATTTAAAAGTATACCATCCTGCAAAAAACTTATCCCATGATTACCGACACCGTATATAAAAGTTTCGTGCGGTTGACCAACAAATCCCAGATCTTTTATAAAATTAAATGAAAATGAACGAAGCAGGTCACCGGTGTATCTGTAATTTGTAAAAAGAAATGTTCTTTTATTAATGATTGTGCTAACATCTGCCAAAGGTTCCCCCTGAATCGGAATAACCGTATCCTTTATAGCGGTTACAAAACTTTTTAATGAATCAGTAACATTCGCCGAATCAGTTATTACTGCATTTAGTGAATCCGGGATTTCGGTTTCCTCAATAATTAATAGTGAATCTGTGCCTTGTGAAAACAATGAAGATGTAAAGAGAAAAGTGAATATAAAAATGAGGTGTTTTAGCATTGGTTGAATTACAAAGAAAATTCCTTTGTTACGTTAAAGGAAAATAGTTAATAAATAGAAATCAACAAAGGATAATTAGTTTTACCTGTAAGTCCTTCGATAACCACCTTCTTGAAGTCCCCTGTTCATGCGGGTTTGAGCGCATTTATTTTTTCATTTTTCTTCGAATAATATTTTGTTTGAATTAAATATTGGTTATTTTCATACACGTAATTAATAACTATTTCAATAAGGAGGGTTCTCATGGGTAAATCAATGAC
>WOR8_10004002_pt1 | contig 31968 bp, 24 predicted proteins | sample DeeMarSeWOR38_10_FD_19890 | JGI IMG/M metagenome (IMG submission 19890) | reverse complement strand
TCGTACACCTCGCTGATCACCTCGTCGATCCGGGCGTCCGGGCGGTCGACCTTGTTCACGGCGAGCACGACGGGGAGTTCGCGCTCCAGCGCTTTCTTGAGGACAAACCGCGTCTGGGGCAGCGGGCCCTCGGAGGCGTCGACGAGGAGCAGGACCCCGTCGACCATCTTGAGCGTCCGCTCCACCTCGCCTCCGAAGTCGGCGTGTCCCGGGGTGTCCACGATGTTGATCTTCACGCCCCCGTAGACCACGGAGGCGTTCTTCGCCATGATCGTGATCCCCTTCTCCCGCTCCAGGTCGATGGAGTCCATCACGCGATCGGGAACGGTAGTCCATCACGCGATCGGGAACGGTCTGGTTCTCCCGGAAGATGCCGCTCTGCCAGAGCATCGCGTCGACCAGCGTGGTCTTTCCGTGGTCCACATGGGCGATGATCGCCACGTTCCGGACAGGGAGGGAGGGCATGCGGGAACGGCCCTTACGCGAAGGAGCGATCGAACAGATCCCGGATGGCCCGGCGGCCGCTCTCCTCCAGAAACCGGGTGCCGGTCCCCGTGAACCGGGGGCTTCGGATTCGCGGTTCCCCGGCTTCCGTCACCTCGGCCCACTTGTCCCCGGTCCACCGGAACCATCGGTCCGCATCCTGGTCGAAAACGAAGATCGGCTTGTTGCACAGCTTCGCGAACTCGGCCCCCCACCCCGTCCCGCCGCGGACGGTCCCGTCGCCGAGGATCTTCCCGATCACGTAGATCTCCTGCCCCGCGTTGACCTGGTACCAGATCGTCTGGAGCACTTTCCGGATCCGGGGGGTGTCCGAGTAGGTCCGGTTCATCAGCCGGGAGACGTAGGAGAGGCTTACGTCTCCGTTGCGGAGTTCCTCGCGGCTCAGCACACGGACCCCTCGGGTCCGGGCGATGTCGTTCCCCTCGAAGGTGAAATGGATCTCCTCGATTCCGAAGCGTTCCGCCTGGACGCCGAACTCGTATTCGGCCCCGTTGGCCCCGCCGCTGTACAGAACAGTTTCTTCCCGCATCCGCATCTCCCCTCCCTGCCGCACCGGTTCAGGACAGGCTTTCCACTATAGCACGGAGGCCCCCGGGCGGGCGGAGGTCGCGAGCGTAGCGGAAGCGGAATCCCCCGCGAGCCGGGTCCCCGGGAGACGAGCCCACCTTTCCTTATCCCGGGAGGAGAATCGTGGAGAGCATGGGTATGTAGGTGATGGCGAGCACGGGCGGTCGAACCGGTAGGCGGCGAGGAACAGGTTCATCCCGACCGGCGGGGTCAGGTACCCGAGCTGGAGGTTGGCCAGGAAGATCACCCCGAGGTGCACGGGATCGACGTCGAAGATCGGGGCCAGCGGGGTGATGATCGGAACCACGACGACGATGGCGGAGAAGATGTCCATCAGGCTCCCCACCACCAGGAGGAAGAGGTTGAGGACCGCCAGGAACAGGATGCGGGAGTGGATCGTCGCCTTCACCCACGCCAGGATCATCCCGGGAACGCCCGCGTCCACCAGGTAGCTGGTCAGCCCCATGGCCGCCGCCAGGACGATGAGGACCCCTCCGATGAGCGTCGACGACTCGGTGCCGACCCGCGGCAGATCCTTCCGGACCGACAGGTCCCTGTGTACGAAGGCCTCGACCAGGAATGCGTACAGGACCGTCATGGCGGCCGCCTCGACGACGGTGGCGAACCCCCCGAAGATCCCCAGGAGAACGATGACCGGGAGGAGGATGTCCCATTTCGCTTCCCAGATCGCCCCGCGAAGCTCCGCCAGCGAAAAAGGGGTACGCTTCGCGCCGGAGAGAATTCCCGTCCGCACCGCCCAGATGTTCATGAGCAGGACGAGAAGGACGCCGGGGAGAAACCCGCCGAGGAACATCCGGTCGACCGCGATCCCGCCGACCACCGCGTAGAGGATCACCGGCAGACACGGGGGGAACAGAAGGCCGAGGGACCCCGTCGAGGTCAGCAGACCGACGGAGAACCGTTCGGGGTACCGCTCCGTCAGCAGGGCGGGGAGAAGGATCCCTCCCAGGGCGAGGATCGTGACGCCCGACGCCCCGGTGAACGTCGTGAAAAAGCCGCACACCATCACCGCGGCCACGGCGATCGCGCCGGGCATCCAGCCCACCATCGCGCGGAACAGGCGGACGAGGCGTCCCGAGGCGTTCCCTGCCGTGAGGATGTATCCCGCAAAGGTGAACAGGGGAATCGTGGGCAGGGTCGGAGAGGTCACCAGCCGGTACATCTCCGCCGGTATGGACGCAAGGGGAACGTCGGCATGCCGGAAGAGGAGGACGGCCAGCCCTCCCAGGGCCACGAACAGGGGGGCGCCAAGGAGCACGGCGACAACGAGCACGACGATCGAAACCGCGAACGGTCCATTCAGGGAAATCAGGCCCGACGAGACGGCCAGGACGCCGGCCGCCGCGAGGATGGCCGTCGCACCCCGCCCTCCCCAGGCGTCGGAGGAATGCCGCACCAACCTCCACGCGACCAGGGCGAACCCCAGCGGGATCGCCGCCTCGGCCAGCCAGACGGGAAGGAAGGGGAGCAGGTACCTGCCGTCGGCCCATTCGATCCGGACAAGAGTGAACCCCGCGAGGCAAAGGAGAAGGGACACGGACACGGAGACAGCGGCCGAGAAGATGGAGGCGGGCTTCCGGATCCCCCGGGGAAGCAGGCCCACGACCCCCCCCAGGGACAGCAGCCGGCCGTCGCGCGCGGAGATGGCACCGCCCAGGAACCCGATCCACAAGGTCCCGTGCTGAACGAGAGCCATGGAGCCGGGGATCCCGGTGCGCCAGAGGCGGCGGCCGACGATCTCCAGGAGCGGGAGGATTGCCATCGCGCACAGCGTCGCGATGGAAAGCGCATTCTCCGTCCGGCGCAGGAACGAATTCCGCCCCGCTCCCACGGGGGGCATGCCGGCGCCCCCCCCCGGCGGAAGAGCGGCGCCGCTCCCTTTTCCTTCGCTCACCGGGACATCGCCCTTCCAGGCCCCGCGGATCTCCGGAACTCGTCCCGGTACATCCTCACTTCGTCGAACACGTCGGCGGGGATGATCTTCCCCCGGATCCGCGGGTAGATGTCCACGACGATTTTCCGCCACTCCGCCTCGACGGAAGGGGAAATGTGATGGATCTTCAGACCGTTTTCCACCATCGCCTTCACGGCGTCCTCGTTGAGGGTGCGGATCTCCTGCCGGAGCCGCTTGCTGGCGTCCCGGGAGACCTTGAGGATCTCCGGCCTCAGCTCCGCCGGAATCTTTTCCCAGGCCCTCCTGTCGATGACGGTGGCGCCGGCGATATACGTCCACTTGAGGTCCACCATGTTGGGGGCGAGGGCGAACCACTGGAAGGCAAGCGCGGCGAGAGGCACCGCGTTGAAGGCGTCGACCAGGCCGGTCTGCAGGGAGGGAAGGATGTCCACCATCGAAATCTCCACGGGCCGGAATCCCGCTTCCTTGTACAACTGCGTGAGGGTGGCATCCCCCGCCCCCAGGTAGAGCTTCATCGCCTTCAATTCCGAGGGGTGCGTAAAGGGCTCCTTCGCGAAGAAGTGGACCCACCCGGCGTCCCCCCAGTTGAGGACGATGTACCCCTTCTCCTCGAGGATCCTCTCCAGCTGGGGGGAGAGGCGGCTGCGGACGTAGTCGAATTCCTCCTCGGAGACGAACATCATCGGCACGTGCAGCGCGTAGAAGGAGCGGTCGATAAACGTCAGGCCCATCCCGCTGATCGCCGCGGCGTGAAGCTGCCCCACCCGCATCTTCCGGAGCATCGCCTCCTCGTCCCCGACCACCCCCCCGGCGTAGATGCGCAGCTCGACCTTCCCGCCGGAGATCTTCTTCCACTCCTCGCCCATATCCAGCAGGACGCGGTGCCACGACGACCCTTCCGGCGCAATGGTCGCCAGCTTGACGACGATGGGTCCGGCGTGCGCGCCGACACCGGAAAAACAAAGGCAAAGAAGGGCAGCGATGCACGCCGCCGCCCTGTTACAGAAAGAGCTCATCCACCCTCCCGACCAGCCATTTCGCCTTGCGCTGGGACAGGAGATTCGCGAGCCGGAACTCCGGCGCCTCCCCCCGCGCGTCGAAGGCGAGCACCCGGGAAAGAAGCCCCAGGAACTCCTCCCGGTTCTGCGTGCGCACGGAGACCGTCTCGGCGAACGTCACCAGGGGCGATATCCTCTTCCCTTCGGCAAACTCCATCGCGCGCTCGAAATGGCGTCTGGCCTTGTCCAGGGACCCCCCCATCGCCCCGGAGCGTCCTCCCTCGAATGCAACGAAATATTCGTGGATCGACCCGAGCTCGTAATCCTCCTGCAGCGCAAGGGCCCTGCGCATGAGCGATTCGCACCTTGGCAGGTCCGCGAGCAGGGAGGGGGCTCCCCCGGAGGTGGAGATCGCAAGGCTCCAGGATGCGGCGGTCCAGAACAGAAGGGGGACGTCCTCCTCCTTCGTCATCGCCACCGCGCCCGCGGGGTCCGCGACCAGCCGCTCGCCGAACCCGGGATGCGCCGCCTCCAGGCCTCTCATACCGTACTCCTTCGCCCGCAGGAAGAGACGGTTTGCCCGCTTCTTGCCGGCGGCCGCCCGCTCCGCGTCCCCTTCCTCGACGGCATCCTGCCAGACGAACGCCGACGCGTATTGCGTGAATCCCCGGCAGAGAGAGAGCAGAAGCCCCCGGTGTCCGGGGTCCTGTGCGAGGAGGGACTCCTGCGCCTTGAGGGCGAAGGGGGCGGCCTCCCGCACCAGGTCGGGATCGTCGTCGGTGGCGAACGAATCGCCTCCGGACGACATCGCGTTCGCCACCTGCCCGACGAGATAATCCCGGGGGGAGCACCCTGCGGACCATCCGAGAAGGAACAGGGCGAGCGCCGTCGAGAGAATCCGGAACCTACTCTCCGTTGGATGCCTCCTTCCGGGAAGAGGATCCCAGTGCTTCGCTCATCTTCTGGGCCAGCTCCCATCGACGGAACGGCTTCTGGAGAAATCCGGAAAACCCGGAATCCACGACCTGCCCGATCCTCCCTTTGTCGTCGTACCCGCTCATCAGGACGGCCCTGGCGGAAGGGGAGATCCGGCGGATCTCGGCGAACGCCTCCTCTCCCGTCATTCCGGGCATCATCATGTCCAGCAGGACGAGGTCGATCTCCCCGCTTCTCTCCCGGCAGAGGTCGACCGCCTCCTTCCCGTCGCGGGCCTCCAGGACACGGTACTCGAGGGATTCCAGCATGGCGCGCACCATCATCCGGACGTCCCCCTCGTCGTCGGCGACCAGGATGGTCTGCATCCCGCGATGGGGGCTCGTTTCCCTCTCCTCCCCGACGGGCACCTTCCCGGACACCGCGGGGAAGGAAAGGGAGAAGGTCGTCCCCTTTCCCACTTCCGAGGTCACCCGGATCGACCCGCCGTGGCTTTCCACGATGCCGCGAACGGCCGCCAGACCCATGCCGCGCCCCAGGAACTTCGTCGAGAAGAACGGCTCGAAGATCCTCTCGATCGTGTCCGCATCCATGCCGCACCCCGTGTCCGACACCTCGAACACCGTCTTCGTCCCCGGGGAGAGGATTCCGGGGCCGATCGCCGGTCCCGCACCTTCCCCCCCGGAAATCCCGGAGAGGGGGGAATCGCCGGGGGAAGCCTCCTCCTTCCGTGTCCGGAGGGTGAGAACCCCTCCGTCCGGCATCGCCTCCGCCGCGTTCAGGCACAGGCTCATCACCACCTGCTTCACCTGGAGGATGTCCGCCTCGATCGCGGGGTCATCCCCGGCAAGCTCGAGACGCACCTCCACCGACGGGGGAAGGGCCTCCTTGAGAACCGGGATATCTTCCCGGACGATCCGGTTGATCGACAGGATCTCCGGGCTCCGCTTCCCCTGGCCGGAGTATGCCAGAAGCTGCCGTGTGAGTTCCGCCGCCCGCGTCCCCATCCGGTCGATCATGGCGAGATAGCCGGCCGCCTCGTCGTTGCCCGCAAGCAGGAGGGAGAGCATCTCCGCCGTCCCGGTGATGCCCACGAGCAGATTGTTGAATTCGTGCGCCACACCTCCGGCCAGCATCCCGATTGTCTCCAGCTTCTGGCTCTCGAAGAGGCGGCTTTCCATCATCTTCCGTTCCGTGACGTCCCTCGTGATCCGCACGATCCGGGGAGCGCCCCCGCGGCTCCCCGGCACGGAGGAGCTGACCGTCTCCACCTCGAGGAATCCTCCGTCCTTTTTCCGGAGACGATGTTGCATCGTCAGCGCGGTGACCTCCCCCGCGGCAAGCAGGCCGGTTGCCTCCCTCATCCTCTCCCGGTCCTCCGGGGGGAGAAAGGCCTCGCCCCCGCACCCGACCATCTCCTCGGGACGAAACCCGAGCATCCGGTGCGCCGCGGGACTCGCGTAGAGATACCTGCCGGATGCGTCGTGCAGGGAGATGACGTCGAGGGCGTTGTCGGCGAGGAAGCGGTACCGGGCCTCGGAGGACCGAAGCCTCTCCTCCATCCTCCGACGCTCGAGGGCCGCGGAGAGGATGGAGGCGACGGCCCCCGCAATGCGCAACCCCTCCTGCCCAAAGCTCCTCGGGGAGCCGTACATGTGGAGGGCGAGCAGGCCGAGCAGGCCGGTTCCGAACTTCAGCGGGGCCAGGAGCAGGGACCGCACGGAGTGCGGTTCGTGGAGCGCCCTGACGGGGTCGTCCGGCGGCAGGGACGAGACGTCGCTCGTCGCCAGGATCCCGTGGGCGGAAAGATGCGCGAGAGCGGCATCCCAGCGGGGGTCCGGCCCGTACACCGCGCGGAGGTCCGGCCATTCCCCCGAACCGGTGTGGTGGCGGACCTCCGTTTTGCCGTCCGTCCCCCGGAACGAGACGAGGTAGCAGGCGTCGACGCCGCACAGGGAGACGATTTCCCGGCACGTCTCCCCGAGAAGTTCGTCGAGGCCAAGCCCCATCGCGCTGATCCGCGCGATCTTCGTCACCACCGCGGCGGGAATCTCGAAAGACGACAACTCGCCGCCATCCCGGATTCCTCCGCGGAACGGAATCGGGTCCCTCAAAGGCGATCCTTTCGCTGCAGGATACTCCCTGGTTTTTCTATTATGGATGAAAGGGGCGGGAAAAAGAACCCGATACGGCAAAGGGGAGACGAAGGGGGAGGCCTGCCCCGGGCCAGGGCTCCGTTTTTGTTTGCCGCGGAGGAGATCCCTGCCTCAATATATGTACCTATGAACCCCGTTTCCCGTCCCGATCTCCTGGATTCCCTTCTGACCGGCATCCCCGCGTTCGTTTTCACCTTTCGTCGGGAGGGGCTCGGGCTTCTCTCCGTCACGGACGGAGTGAGGACCCTGACCGGGTTCGAGGCCCGGGACCTCCTGGCCAACCCCGGCCTCTTCTTCTCCCGCCTGTCCCCGGAGGAGAAAGAGGAGCTCGAACGGATCTGCGCGAACCTGGCGGAAGACACGATGCCGATGTGGGAGTTCCCGTTCCGGTGCGCCGACGGGAGATCCCGGTGGTTCCGGGCCCGCCTCACGAAGAGGCAGGGGCTCCCCGGGGACCCGGACGCCGTCACGGGAATCGCCCTGGCCAACGAGGAGGAGCGAAGCGCCCGCAGGAAGGCGATCGAGGCGGTCTCCATCCTGGAAACCGCCGGCGACATGATCTTCTTCGCCGACCTCGAGGGGAATATCCGGCTGTGGAACCGGGCGTCGGAGCTCTTCTTCGGCTGGACCCGGAAGGAGATGGTCGGGTCCGCCATCCACCGGCTCTTTCCCGTTCCTCCGGAGGTCGTCGACGGGCTGATCCGCACGGTTCGAGCCGGGAAGACGGTTTCGCAGGAAAGCCGGCTGCACACGAAATCGCGGGGGGAGGTCGACTGCCGCGTGACGATCTCCCGGGTGTCCGGAGAAGGGGGGGCCCCGGTGGGGATGGTCCTCACCATCCTGGGGACGGCGGAGCGGAAAGACCTGGAGACCCAGCTCCAGCAGCTGGTCACCCGGCTCCGGACGATCGAGCGGGTGAACCGGGTCATCGCGTCGGACTGGGACATCGGGAAGATCCACGGCAGGATCGCCGGGGAGCTGGAGAAGCTGATCGACTTCGACCGGAGCTCCGTGGCGGCATTCGAGGAAGGGAAGGAGCCCCTCCTCGTCCACGTCTCCTCGAAGGGACGCACCGAACTCGGGACCGGAAGCCGCATCCCCCTGGAACGGTCGGCGGCCGGCTGGGTCCTCTCCCACCGCATCACGCGCGTGGACGAAGACATGGCGGCCTCCCCGGACCCGTTCGCCGAAGACGGGATCCTTCGGAAGGAAGGGATGCGGTCCCGCCTCATGATCCCCCTGTTCGCCGGGGAGAGAATCGTGGGAACGCTCGGCTTCAACAGCCGCCGGAAGGGGGCGTACACCCTGCCGACCGTGGACAGCCTGGGAAGCATCCCGGACCAGATGGCGATGGCGATCGAAAAGTACCGGATGGTTACGGGCCTTCGCGCCTCCGAGGAGAAGTACCGTTTCCTGTTCGAGCACGGCCCCCCCGCGGCGACGGTGGGAAAGGACGGACGCTTTCTCGACGTGAACGCGGGATGCCTGCAGCTTTATGGCTACGCGAGAGAGGAATTCCTGCGTCTCGCCGTTTCCGATATCTTCGCCTCTCCGGAGCGGGACTCCCAGTACGACACCGTTCTGCGCACCGGCATGCCGGTGGAGGCGGAAGTGCTCCAGAGACGGAGGGACGGAACGCATTTCTGGGGCTTGCTCAACGTGTTCCCGGTCTCGGGGGACCTCGTGCTGGGGCAGATCACCGATATCACCCAGCGGAAGGACGCCGAGGAAGCCCTTCGGACGGAGAAGGACTTCTCCTCGAGGATCCTCGCGGTCGCGAACGTCCTGATCGTCGTGATGGACCGGGAAGGCAGGATCCTGCTCTTCAACCGGAAGTGCGAGGAGGTGACCGGCTGGCGGGAAAGCGAGGTCCGGGGAAAGTATATCTGGGACCTCCTCCTGCCCGAGCGGGCCGTCGCGCCGATCCGCGAGGCATTCTCCCAGCTGGACGAGAAGGACATCTTCCCGTTCTACGAGAACCCCTGGCACACCCGGGACGGGAGGGAGCGGAACATCCGGTGGAACAACTCGGTCACGAGGAACGAGCGGGGCGAGGTGGTCTGGGTCATCGGGACCGGCCTCGACATCACCGAGCAGAGGCAGCTCGAGGAACAGCTGCGACACATCCAGAAGATGGACGCGGTGGGGACCCTCGCGGGAGGCATCGCCCACGACTTCAACAACATCATCCAGGCGATCATGGGATACACCTCGGTGCTCAAGACCCGGATCGGGGATCCCGCCGATGGCGCGGAGGAAATCGACGCCCGGTCGACCTCAACCAGGTCGTGGAGAAGGTCGTTTCCATGATCCGCCACACCTTCGATCGTTCGATCGAGATCCGGACGGAGATGGACGCCGGTCTTTCGGCCGTCGAAGGGGATGCCGGCCAGTTGGAGCAGACGGTCCTCAACCTGTGCATCAACGCCCGCGACGCCATGCCGAAGGGCGGAATGCTCGTGCTGCGGACGTGCCACGAAACGGTTTCCGGAGAGGACGAAGGAACCCCCGAGGGGGCGCCGCGCGGAACGTACGCCGCTCTCACCCTCTCCGACACCGGCGTGGGGATCCCCCCCGAGAACATCCCCCGCATCTTCGAACCGTTCTTCTCCACCAAGGAGACCGGGAAAGGAAGCGGGATGGGGCTGGCGATGGCCTACGGCATCGTCAAGAACCACGGAGGGTTCCTGGATGTCCGAAGCGTCCCCGGGCAAGGATCGACGTTCCGGGTGCTGCTGCCCATCTCGTCGAAGGAGGTCTTGCCCTCGCCCGCCCTGGCCCCGGACGAGCCGGCGCTCGGGGGCATGGAGACGATTCTCTTCGTCGACGACGAGGAGTCGCTGCGGATGCTGGCGGTGGAGATGCTCGGCAGTCTCGGCTACAAGGTCCTGACGGCCGGGAACGGCCTCGAGGCCGTCAAGACCTTCGAGGAGAGACGCGGGGAGATCGCGGTGGTCATCCTCGACATGATCATGCCCGGAATGGGGGGGGAGGAGACGTTCCATCGCCTGAAGGAGATCGACCCGACCGCCCGCATCCTGATCTCCTCGGGATACGCGGTGGAAGGGAGGCCCCAGAGCCTGCTCGCGGCGGGGGCTGCCGGGTTTCTCCAGAAGCCGTACCGGGTCGGAACCCTGGCGGCAACCATGCGCAGGATCATCGGGGGCGGCAGCCCGTAGCCCTTGACGTGGGTACGCTCCCCCCCTACTCCCTCCAGTGGGCCTTCTCGAAGCGCCGGATCTTCTCCACCCGGCGCCGGTGGCGCCCCCCCTCGAAGGGGGTTTCCAGCCAGAACCTCACGATCCTTCGCGCCCTGCGGGGGGAAACCTCGTTCGCCCCCAGGACGAGCACGTTGGCGTCGTTGTGGCTCCGGGACAGTCCGGCATCCGCCACGGTCGACACCACCGCAGCCCGTATCCCCTGTGCCTTGTTCGCCGCAATCGCCATCCCGATGCCGGACTTGCAGATGAGGATGGCCCGGTCGGCCTCTCCCCGCCGCATCGCCGCCGCGGCGGCGAACGCGTAGTCCGGGTAATCCACCGGGTCGGTCGCATCGGTCCCCATGTCCCGCACCGCATATCCTTTTGCGGACAGGAACCGGAGGAGGTCGGCCTTCAGATCCACTCCCCCGTGGTCGGCCGCCAGAACGATTCCCGGGAGCCTGCGGGTCTTCATCATCCGGCACCCTCCTTCCCTGCGATCGCATAGTGCGCCGCTCCGAGCAGCGCCGCCTTGTCGTCCCGGATCACCCGGACGGGCACCCGCGACAGGAACTCCCGGAACCGCCCCTTGGAGAGGAACGACTCGAGAAACGGCGGCTTCGAGAGGACCGGCAGGATCGCAGGAGCGACACCCCCCCCCAGGACCACCCCTCCCGTCGCCATCACCTGGAGGGCGAGGTTCCCCGCCTGCGCCCCGTAGAGGGACGCAAAGAACCGGAGGGCCTCTCCGCAGGCGACCGATTTCCCGGAAAGACCCTCCTGCGTGATGACGCGGGGCGGGTCCTCCGCGGCCAGCCGGGCCTCGACTCCTTCGGATTCCGCCATCCCCTCGGCTTCGCGGAGAAACCGGTAGATCGCGTGAAGCCCCCGGCCCGACACCACCCGCTCCACGCTGACGCGGCCGTGCCTGCCTTGCAGATACTGGAGCAGCCGGATCTCCCGTTCGTCCCGGGGGGCGAAATCGGCGTGTCCCCCCTCCGAGGCGACCGGCAGGTACCCCGTGCCGTCCCACACGAGAAACGCCGCGCCGAGGCCGGTCCCCGCCGCAAGGACCGCGACGGTTCCCCGCGGTTCGGCCTCCCCGCGCTGCAGAACGGCCAGGCTCTTCCCCGTAAGGAACGGAACGGCAAAGGCGGTCGCCTGCAGGTCGTTGATGATGAAGACGCGCTTCGCCCCGATGGCGCTCCGGACCGACTCCCTCTCCACGACCCACGGGAGGTTGGTCACCTTGCTCCGCCCGGACACCACCGGGCCCGCGACGCCGATGCAGGCCACCGAAACGCCCGGTTTGCCGGCGAGGAACTCCGCGAGAATCGATTCGAGGTCCGGGTACCGGCCGCTGGGGAAGGAGCGAAGCTGCGACCGTCGCAAAGTGCCTCGTTCCTTGAGAAAGAGCGCGAGGTTCGTCTTCGTTCCTCCCACGTCTCCCGCAAGGATCCTCATTCCGCGCCTCCCTTCCTCCCCCGTTCGCCGCACCTCCCGGGGGGCGGGGGAGATTTCGCGTCCATGCGGAGCGCGGCTGCGGCGTCTGCCAGGAAGGTGATCTTCCCCCTCCTTGGGGACACCCGGGAGGCGGGCAACCCGGCCCCCCTTCCCGACACGACCTCCTCCAGAACCCGGGCCTTCTCCGTTCCGCTCACCAGGAAGATGACGTGGGAGGCGGCGTTCAGCACGGGAAGCGTCAGGGTGACGCGGGGAACGGGCGGGGTCCCTCCCTCGGCCGTCACCACCCAGGCGGTCTCCTCTTCGAGGGCGGGGGAACCGGGGAACAGGGAGGCGGTGTGCCCGTCGGTCCCCAGCCCCAACAGGATCGCGTCGAACCGGGGGAAGCCCCCCTGTTTCTCCCGGAACAAGCGCCGGAGCGTCTCCTCGTACCTGCGGGCCCCTTCCCGGGGGTCGGACAGGGAGGTGTCGACCGGGTGAAAATGATCCGGGGGGACGGGGGCCCGGGACACGAGCGACTCCCGTTGCATCCGCTGGTTGCTCGACGGGTCGGCGGAGGAAACCCACCGCTCGTCGACCTGATAGAAGTGAACCAGGTCCCACGGAAACCGGCTCCGGTACGGCTCGGAGGAGAGAACCGCAAGAGTCTGGCGGGGGGTCCCCCCCCCGGAAAGGGCCACGGAGATCCCTTTCGCCCTCTTTCCGGACCGGTCCAGGACCATCGCGCGCTCCCTCGCGATCCCCCACAGACGCCCGGCCGCCGCCTTGGCCAGCTCCTCCGGGGAGGAAAGGACGAAGAGCCTGCCGGACGGCCCCTCCCCATCCCTGCTCACGGTTCCCGCCATTGTCTCCCCTCCCGGGACAGCAGCCTGTATGCCTCCCTTGGACCCCAGGTCCCCGCGGGGTAGAAGAAGAGGTCGCGCCCCGGGTTTTCCTTCCATCGCGACAGGAACGGCTCGAGCAGAGACCAGGAGATGTCGACGGTGTCATCCCTGGGGAACAGGGTCGCATCCCCCAGCATCGCGTCCAGCAGGAGCCGCCCGTAGGCGGGACGGGACTTCGCCCCGAACGCCTGCTCGTAGGTGAACTGGAACTCCACCGGCTCCACGCAGATCGACGGACCGGGGGTCTTGGCCCCGAACTTCAGGAAGATCCCCTCCTCGGGCTGGATGTTGAGGACGAGATAGTTCGACACCAGCTGCCCGCACACGGAGCTGTCGAACAGGAGAAAGGGCGCCGGACGGAACTTGATCGCGATCTCGGACACCCTTCCGGCCAGACGTTTCCCCGTGCGCAGATAGAACGGGACCCCTCCCCACCTCCAGTTGTCGATGGTGAGGCGCATGGCGGCGTACGTCTCGACAAGGGACTGCGGCGAGACGCTCTTCTCCTCCCGGTAGCCGGGGACCGCCCTGCCCCGGACGTTGCCCGGGGAATACTGCCCCCGGACGCACACCTCGCCGACATCCTCCTCCTTCACCGGTTCGATGGAGCGCATCAGCTTGACCTTCTCGTCGCGCACGTCGTTGGCGGCCAGGGAAATGGGGGGCTCCATCGCAACGTTGGAGAGGAGCTGGAACAGGTGGTTCTGGACCATGTCCCGGACGACGCCCGCCTCCTCGAAATAGTCGCCCCGCCCCTCCACGCCGATCTCCTCCGCCACCGTGATCTGCACGTGGTCGACGAAGTTCCGGTTCCACAACGGCTCGAATATGCCGTTGGCGAAGCGGAAGACGAGGATGTTCTGGACCGTTTCCTTGCCCAGATAGTGGTCGATCCGGTAGACCTGATCCTCCGGGAAGACTCCCGAGACCACCCGGGAAAGTTCCCGGGCGCTCGCCAGGTCGTGGCCGAACGGTTTCTCGATGATGACGCGCCGGCTTCCGGGAAGATCCTCCGAGGGAACGGAAAGCCCCGCCTCCCCGATCCGGCGGATGAGGGGAGCGTAGAACTTCGGGGCGACGGAAGCGTAAAAGATCAGGTTCCCCGGGATTCCCCGCTCCTTCGTCACGGCGCGGATCCGTTCGCCGAGTGCGCTTGTGCCCTGCGGATCCCCGATATCCCCGGGCTGGTAGAAGAGCCGCCCCGCGAAATCGTCCCACGTGGCCCGGTCAACCGTCTCCGGCGACCCGTCCCGCAAGTGGTCCCGGAACGCGTCGTCCGAAGGAGCTTCTCCCGGTAGAGCCCGTACAGGGCCGGGACGAGCTTCCGCTTCGTCAGGTCGCCCGAAGCCCCGAAGATGACCAGAAGGCACGGGGGGGGGACCACGGAGGGAGGCGCCTCGCGCCGGACCGCCGGTTCGGAGCGGTGTTTCCCTTCGTCACCCACTCCGTTTCCCTTTCTTCCTCGGCCGGGGAGAGGCGGCCTTCACCGCGTGTCCCCCGAACTCGTTTCGCAGCGCAGCCAGCATCCGCATCGCGAAGGAATTGTCCTGCCGGGAGAAGAACCGCATGTAGAGGGAAAGCGCGATGGAGGGGAGGGGGACCCCCGCCTCGATCGATTGCTCGACCGTCCAGCGTCCCTCCCCCGAATCGGACACATAGGGGGAGAGCCCGGCGAGCTCCGGGTCTTTTTCCAATGCCCGCTCCGCAAGTTCCAGGAGCCAGGACCGGACGACGCTCCCCTGGTTCCACAGGGCGGCGATCGCCCGAAGGTCCAGCGGAAAGGGGGCCGAGGAGAGCAGTTCGAACCCCTCCGCGTACGACTGCATCATCCCGTATTCGATCCCGTTGTGGACCATCTTCACGAAATGTCCGGCGCCGTGGGGGCCCATGTAGGCGTACCCCCCGGGCGGGGCGAGCGTGGCCAGGACCGGGGTCACGACCCGGAAGGCCTTTTCCTCCCCCCCGACCATGAGGCAGTACCCCTCGGAAAGACCCCAGATCCCCCCGCTGGTCCCGGCGTCGAGGAACCGGATCCCCTTTTCGGACAGGCGTTTCGCCCGGCGCGGCGCCTCCTTGAAGAGGGAATTCCCCCCGTCGACGACGATGTCCCCGGCCGCAAGCGCCCCTGCCAGAATCTCGACGTTCTCATCGACCGGGGGGCCGGCGGGGACCATGAGCCAGACCACCCGGGGGGGAGACAGCTTCGTGACCGCATCGGCGACCGACGCGGCCGGGAGGGCCCCCTCGCGAGCGGCCTCCTTCACCGCTTCCCGCGAGCGGTCGGCAGCAACCACCTGGTGCCCGCCTCGCAGAAGGCGCCGAGTCATGTTCAGACCCATCTTCCCGAGGCCCACCATCGCGATCCGCATCGTATCCTCCTTCCCGTTGCCGTTTCCGGCCCGTTTCCTACGCCACCTGCGCTTCGGAAAGTTTCCTTTCGATCGTCGCGAGGAGCTGGCGGTAGGAGTCGGTGAAGTTTCGATCGTCGCGAGGAGCTGGCGGTAGGAGTCGGTGAAGCTCTGCACGCCGTCCCGGACCAGCTTCTCGCACACCTCCTCGATCCCGATGTCCAGAAGGCCGAGATCGTCGAGAACCTCTCTTGCCTCCTTCTCCTTCCCGGAGAGGGTGTCGGCGACCTTCCCGTGGTCGCGGAAGGCGTCGATCGTGGGGAGGGGCATCGTGTTGACGGTGTTGCGGCCGATCAGTTCATCGACGTACAGCACGTCCGAGTATTTCGGGTTCTTCGTCCCCGTGCTCGCCCACAACGGGCGCTGCACCCGGGCACCCCTCGACGCGAGCTCTTTCCACCGCGGCGTGGAGAAGATCTCCCCGAACCGCGCGTATGCCAGCCGCGCATTGGCCACCGCCACCTTCCCCTTGAGGGAGATCGCCGTCTCCGCCTTGGGCGACCCCGGCCACCGGGGGATCACCTCGTCGAGCAGGCGGTCCACCGCCGTGTCCACCCGCGAAACGAAGAAGGAGGCCACCGAGGCAACGCGGTGCGGGCTCTTTCCCGAAGCGGCCAGCCGCTCCACCCCGCGAATATACGCCTCCGCCACCTCCTCGTACCGCTTCACGGAAAAGATGAGCGTCACGTTCACCGGGATCCCCCGCGCGATCGTCTCCTCGATCGCGGGCAGACCCTCCCGGGTGCCGGGGATCTTGATGAGGACGTTCGGGCGGGAGACCGCCCGGAACAGCTCCTCCGCCCTCCCGATCGTCCCTTCCGTGTCGTACGCCAGGTCCGGATCGACCTCGAGAGAGACGTAGCCGTCCGCCCCCGACGAAGTGTCATGGACAGGCCGCAGCACGTCGGCAGCCCGCCGGATGTCCTCCGTCACGATCTCCTTGTACGCCTCCATCACGCCGGCGCTGCGGCCCGCAAGCTCCCGGATCTGCTTGTCGTATTCCCTGCCCCCGGAGATCGCCTTCTCGAAGATCGTCGGGTTGGAGGTGACCCCCGTGATCCCGTCTTCGGAAACCAGGCGCAACAGCCCTCCCGACAGGAGCAATCCCCGCTCGATGAAGTCCAGCCACGGGCTCTGGCCGAACTTCCCCAGGTTCACGAGAGGATTCGTCGTCATGAAACCTCCTTTCCTCGCTAGGTGTTCCCGAGCAACATCTTCGCGCGCGCCGCGACGTTTTCCGGGGTGATCCCCAGCTCCCGGAAGATGCGGCCGGCGGGCGCCGAGGCGCCGAACCGGTCGATGCCCACGCACGCGCCGCCGTCTCCCACATACCGCTCCCACCCGAACGTCGCCGCCGCCTCCACCGAGACCCTCGCCCGCACGGACGGGGGGAGCACGAAACGCCGGTACTCGCCGGACTGCTCCTCGAACCGTTCCCGGCACAGGAAGCTGACCACCCGGGCGGACATCCCTTCCGACTCGAGAAGGCCCGCGGCCTCGAGGGCCACATGAATCTCCGAACCGGAGGCCAGAAGAATCACGACCGGGCTCCCCTTCCCCCCTTCCTTGAGGATGTATGCACCGCGGAATACGTTCCCTTCCCGGTACACATCCTCCGGCGGAAGGACAGGGACGTTCTGACGGGTGAGCGCGATCGCCGAGGGCCCTGCGGTCCGCTCCATCGCCATCCTCCATGCCGCGGCCGTCTCATTGGCGTCGGCCGGCCGGAATACGTGCAGGTTCGGGATCGCCCGGAGCGACGGCAGGTGCTCGACCGGCTGGTGGGTGGGACCGTCCTCGCCCAACCCCACCGAATCGTGCGTGAAGACGTAGATCACGCGCGCCCCGGTCAGGGCAGCCAGGCGGATGGAGGGTCGCATGTAGTCGGAGAAGATCAGAAACGTGGCACCGTACGGGATGATCCCGCCGTGGCGCGACATCCCCGTGAGGATCGCCCCCATCGCGTGCTCGCGCACGCCGAAGTGGAAGTTCCTCCCCCCCGCGGGGGCGTCCGGGAGGAACGCCCCGCCCCCATCGATCAGCGTATCCGTGGAGGGGGCGAGGTCGGCCGACCCCCCGGCCAGTTCGGGGACTCTCCTGGCGACCGCATTGATCACCTTCCCGGAGGCCTTCCGGGTCGCCATCGGGCCGGACCCGGGGGAGAAGGAGGGAAGGTCGCTTTCCCACCCCTCCGGGAGGTCCCCCCACATGACCCTCTCCCACTCCATGGCAAGATCCGGGTACCTCTTCATGTACTCCGCCACCTTCAGACGCCACTCCCGCTCCGCCGCCTCCCCGCGGGGCACCGCCTCCCGGAAGTGCGCCAGGACGTCGTCGGGAACGAAAAAGTCCGGCTCCTTAGGCCAGCCGAGCGCCTCCTTGGCGAGGGCCACCTCCTTCTCCCCGAGAGGCGATCCGTGGGCGTCCGCCGTGCCCTGCTTGTTCGGACTGCCGAAGGCAATGGTCGTCCGGACGATCACGAGCGTCGGGCGCCCCGCTTCCGAAAAGGCCGCCTCGATCGCCCGGGAGATCCCCTCGAGGTCGGTGTTCCCGTCGGCAACCGCCTCGCGGAACGCCAGGTCGGTCGACCCCTCGATCGTGATCCGGTTGTCGTCGTAGAAGGCGACGAGGTTCCCGAGGCGGTGGAAGCCGGCGAGGGACGCGGCCTCCGAGGCGACGCCCTCCATGAGATCCCCGTCCGAGCACAGCGCCACGATCCGGTGCGACACGATCTCGTGCCCCGGCCGGTTGAACCGGTGCGCCAGCATCCGGGAGGCCATCGCCATCCCCACGGCGTTCCCGATCCCCTGCCCCAGTGGCCCGGTCGTCACCTCGACGCCGGGAGTGTGCCCGGCCTCCGGGTGCCCGGGCGTTTTGCTCCCCCACTGGCGGAAGGATTGGATCTCCTCCAGGGAAAGGTCGAACCCGGTGAGGTACAGCAGGGAGTACAGGAGCATCGAGGCGTGCCCGCAGGAGAGGACGAACCGGTCCCTGCCGGGCCAGTCCGGGTTCCTCGGGTTATACCGCAGGGCTTTCGTCCAGAGAAGGTACGTCAGGGGGGCAAGCGCCATGGGGGTCCCGGGATGGCCGGATTTCGCCTTCTGCACTCCGTCAACGGAGAGGAACCGGATGGCGTTGATCGAACGCCAGACGAGAGAACCGTAATCCACGTGAATGCCTCCCAGGTGATCTCTGAAACGGGTTCCGGGCCGCTCCCCGGAAATGCCCCGGCGGGGAACATGTTCCCATCTTATCACCGACCTTCCCCGGGATATCTACCCCCATTCTCGCTTCCCCCCTTCCTCTCGTCCCGGCGGGAGGGGAAAGGATGCGGGACACAAATTCCCCAAGGCGAAGACACTCCCCGGCAAGTCGTGAGAGAATATCTTTCCGGAGCTCGGGAATCCGGGAGGCGGGATGAAGGTCCGGGTCGTCTGCTACGAAGGGTATCGCGCGGAAGAAACACCACGCTCCTTCACCATCGGGTCCCGCCGTCTCGAAGTCACATCCGTGCTCGACCGGTGGCGGGGGCAGGACCACGAATACGTGAAACTTACCGCCTCGGACGGGAACCGGTACATCCTCCGGTACGACCGGACCGCAGACGTATGGGAGATCATCCTCATGGAGACCCCCGGGTGCCCTCCTTCCCCCGGGGGGTACGACAGGCGATCGTGACGCCGGTGCGGCGTCCCGGACCGAGCCGGGCGGCGTTTGACCGTCCGCCTGCCGATCCCCTTCCTACGGTCCGCCGCGGATCCCCGAAAGCGCCATCAGAATCTCCTCGATGTCCATCCGCACAGTGTGGTCCGGGTCCGCCACGCCCGCTCGTACCACCCCCTGCCCGTCGAGGACGTAGGTGGCCGGGACGGGGAGCTCCCACCGCCCTTCCCCGTTATGTTTCTCGAGGTTGATCCCGAGCTTGTCCCGGTACAACTCCTTGATCTCCGCCGGGACGGCGAACCAGAGGCGGTACTTCTTGAGCACTTCACTGGTGGCGTCGCTCAAGACGTCGATCGGAATGTCGTGCTTTTCCGCCATCGTCAGGGTGTGGTCGGGCAGTTCGGGGCTTACGGCTAAAAGGTCCGCCCCGAGAGACCGGATCTGCGGTAATGCTTTGGCCAGAGCTGCCAGCTCCAGGTTGCAATACGGTCACCACTCGCCGCGGTAGAACGACAGGACGACCGGCCCTGCGGCCAGCCGGTCGGCGAGACGGACCTCCTTCCCCACCTGGTTGGGAAGGAGGAAATCGGGAGCCCGTTCTCCCACCGAAAGACCCGCGGCCCCCGAGGCCCGGATGCTCTCCCTCCCCCGCTTCATCGTCTCGGCGACCTCCGGCGTAAACTGCCTGCCTGCCTTGAACTGCGCGATCTGTTCACTCAGTCTCATCGGCCTTCTCCTCCCTGCGCTTTTCCTTCCGGTACAGATGCGATGCCGGAAAGGAACCGGCGATTCCCCTCTCCGCGAAGGCGTCGCTCCTCTCCTCACGGAATGTTTTCCCCGGGCGAAGGGGAGCGCCGTCCGTGATACCATTTTTATATCACCGACACGCGGGGGGGGGTCATGGGAAAGCGGACCGCCGACAGCTTCGGTTCCAAAGCAAGAGAGACCGTCGGGAAACGAACCTACGAGATCTTTCGCCTCGACGCGCTCGAGAAGCGGGGCGTAGGGAACATCTCCCGCCTGCCCCTGTCCCTCAAGGTACTCCTGGAAAACCTGCTCCGCCACGAGGACGGCACGTCGGTCCGTTCCGAGGAGATCGAGGCCCTGGCCCGCTGGGAGCCCGGCGCCACCGCGGAGAGGGAGATCGCGTTCCGACCCGCCCGCGTGCTGCTTCAGGACTTCACCGGGGTGCCGGCGCTGGTCGACCTTGCCGCCATGCGCGACGCCGCCCGACAGATGGGGGGCGACCCCGCAACGATCAACCCGCTGATGCCCGCGGACCTGGTCATCGACCATTCGGTCCAGGTGGACCGGTTCGGGTCGGCGCAATCGTTCGGGGCGAACGTCGCCCGCGAGATGGAGCGGAACGGAGAGAGGTACGCCTTCCTGCGATGGGGGCAGGAAGCGTTCCGGAACCTGCGGGTGGTCCCTCCGGGGACCGGCATCTGCCACCAGGTCAATCTCGAGCACCTCGCCCCCGTCGTCTTCCGGAAGAGGACCGGCCGGGTCACGCAGGCGTACCCCGACACCCTCGTGGGCACCGACTCCCACACCCCCATGATCAACGGCCTGGGGGTCGTCGGATGGGGCGTGGGGGGAATCGAGGCGGAGGCCGCGCTCCTCGGCCAGCCGGTCTCCATGCTGATTCCTCCCGTGGTGGGGTTTCGCCTCTCCGGGCGGCTTCCCGCCGGCGCGACGGCGACCGACCTGGTGCTGACCGTCACCCAGATGCTTCGGGCAAAAGGGGTCGTGGGGACATTCGTCGAGTTCTACGGCCCGGGGCTCTCCTCTCTCCTCCTGCCGGATCGGGCGACGATCTCCAACATGTCCCCCGAGTACGGCGCCACCGTCGGGTTCTTCCCCGTCGACCGGGAGACGCTCTCCTACCTCCTGTTTACCGGCAGGAGCCGGGAGCAGGTTGCGCTCGTGGAGCAGTATTGCAGGACGCAGGGACTGTTCCGAACGGACGGATCCCCCGATCCCGAATTTTCGGATACCCTCTCCCTCGACCTGTCCTCCGTCGAGCCGTGCCTGGCCGGGCCGAAGCGGCCGCAGGACCGCGTGCTCCTGAGGGAAGCGAGAATTTCGTTCTCCCGATCGCTCATCGACTGGGGGAGGGAGCCGAAGACGACCTCCACGCACGAATACGAACGATGGCACGCGGAAGGGGGGCGCCCGTCGGAGGAAGCGGACACAATCCCACCCGAGGGATCGGGAGAGGAAGGGATGCCGGTCACCCTGGGGAGGACCTCGTTCCGCCTGTACGACGGGTCGGTGGTGATTGCCGCGATCACAAGCTGCACGAACACCTCCAACCCCACCGTGATGATCGGGGCGGGATTGCTCGCCAAGAAGGCGGTCGAGCGGGGGCTGGACAAGAAACCGTGGGTCAAGACAAGCCTTGCCCCCGGGTCCAAAGTGGTCAGCCGGTACCTCGCCAGGGCCGGACTCACCCCCTATCTCGAGGCGCTGGGATTCCACCTGGTCGGGTACGGGTGCACCACCTGCATCGGCAACTCGGGGCCCCTTCCCGGGCCGATCGCCGACGGGATCCGCCGGGGTGATCTGGTCGCCGCATCCGTCCTGTCGGGAAACCGCAACTTCGAGGGGCGTATCCACCCGTTGTGCCGGGCGAACTATCTCGCCTCCCCGCCTCTTGTTGTCGCGTACGCCCTCGCCGGGAACGTGGACATCGACCTGTACAAGGAGCCCGTGGGATTCGACCCCAACGGTCTGCCCGTCATGCTCCGGGACATCTGGCCGTCGCCGGAAGAGATCGCGGAAACGGTCCGGTCCTCCATCGGAGCGGAGATGTTCCGGAAAGAGTACGCCGCGGTGTTCGAAGGGGATGAGGCGTGGAAGGCCTTTCCCGTCCCGAAAGAGGAGTGCTTCGCGTGGGATCCCTCCTCCACCTACGTCAAGCACCCCCCCTTCTTTACCAACCTCCCTCCCAAGCCGGCGCCCCCGGGGGATCTGCGGGGGCTGCGGGCCCTCGCCGTGCTGGGGGACTCGGTGACCACCGACCACATCTCCCCGGCGGGGGACATCCCGGCGGACAGCCCGGCGGGGAAGTACCTCCTCGGACACGGGATCACGAAGGAGGACTTCAACTCCTACGGGAGCCGGCGGGGGAACCACGAGGTCATGATGCGCGGTACGTTCGCCAACATCCGCCTGCGCAACCTGCTCGTCCCCGGCACGGAAGGGTGCTGGACGGCGCACCTGCCGGACGGGGAGAAGATGACGATCTACGACGCGGCGATGCGGTACGCGGAGGAGGGCGTCCCCCTCCTCGTCATCGCGGGAAAGGAGTACGGCTCCGGCTCCTCCCGGGACTGGGCTGCCAAGGGCCCGAAGCTTCTCGGGGTGAAGGCGGTGCTGGCCGAAAGCTTCGAGCGGATCCACCGGAGCAACCTCGTCGGGATGGGGATCCTTCCCCTGCAGATCGGGGACGGGGAAAGCCGGGATTCATTGGGGCTCACCGGGAAGGAGGCGTACACGATCGAGGGGATCTCCGGCGGAATCTCTCCGGGGAAACGCCTGACCGTGCGGGCCTCCCTGGACGGGACCGAGAAGACATTTCCCGCGATCGTGCGGGTCGACACCCCGGAGGAGGTCCGGTACTACAACAACGGGGGGATCCTTCCGTACGTCCTGCGGCGGCTCGCAAGGCGGAAGGCGAGGTGACGCACAAAGCTAAAGGGAATCGGTGCCGGGCTCCAGGACCTCGAACTTCCTTGCCCGGAGGGCTCCCCGCACCATCGGCCCGTTGACCGTGTCGAGGCGGAGGAGAACCACCATCCGGTCCGCCCCCTTCGTCTCCGGGGCGATGAGACAGCTTCTGAGCGCCACGCCGTTCTCCCGAACGGTATCGACGAGCTCCTCGAACCGGTCGAGGGACCGGGGGAGGACGACCTCGACCCGCAGGCCCACGTCGTCGATGTCCAGGACGTCGATGAAGGCGTTGATCATGTCGAGCTTGGTGATGATCCCCACCAGCCGGTCGCCGACGAGCACGGGGAGGGCTCCGAACTTCTTCCGCTGGATGATGAGGAGCGCATCCTCCACGGCATCCTCGGGGGTCAAGGACCAGACCTCGGTCTTCATCACTTCCCGCACTTTCCGCTCCTGAAGCTCGGGCTCCCCGGGCCCGGAGGGACGGTCGCTCGCAAGCGATACGTTCCTCAAGTCGGTATCCGACAGGATCCCGACGAGCTTCCCCTCCTCCACGACGGGAAGGTGGTTGAACCGGTGCTGCCGCATGATGTCCGCGGCGTGCGTCAGGGGGTCGTCGGGACCGACCGTTTTCGGATTCCTCGTCATCCTCCTGCCTACCAGCATGACCGGCCTCCCGTCCCCATTATAATGCCTGCCTCTCCCTGTGCACCCAAGAAGAACGTGCAAAAAAAAAGGCCGCCTCCCGCAGGAGGCGGCCCGCCGATCAACCCCTTCCCTTCGCTACACGATCCCCTGGGCGCTCATCGCCCGCGCCACCTTGAGGAACCCGGCGATGTTGGCCCCGTTGACCAGGTTGCCGGGAGAGCCGAACTCCTCGGCTGCCTCGGAGCAGATCTGGTGCACGTTCTTCATGATCGCGTGAAGCTTGGCGTCGGTCTCGACGAATCCCCACGCCTCGCGGCTTGCGTTCTGCTGCATCTCGAGACCGGAGGTCGCCACCCCTCCCGCGTTGGCCGCCTTTCCGGGGCCATAGGCGATCCCGGCGTCGATGAAGACCTTCACCCCCTCGGGGGTCGTCGGCATGTTGGCCCCCTCGCCGATTGCGATGCAGCCGTTCTTGACCAGCTTCCTGGCGTCCTTCCCCGTGATCTCGTTCTCGGTCGCCGACGGGAACGCCACGTCGCACGGGATGTCCCAGATGTTCCCGTTGGGGATGAACCTGGCGCTCCGGTGGTATTCGCAGTAGTCCTTGATGCGACGCCGCTCGACCTCCTTGAGGAGCTTGATCCTGTCCAGGTTCAGCCCCCTCTCGTCGTGGATCACCCCGTTCGAGTCGCTCAACGCGATGACCTTGCCTCCCAGCTGATGGACCTTCTCCGTGGTGTAGATCGCGACGTTCCCGGAGCCGGAGACGACGACCTTCTTCCCCTTCAGACCGTTCTTCCGGTGCTTGAGCATCTCCTCGACGAAGTAGACGCAGCCGTACCCGGTCGCCTCGGTGCGGACCTGGCTCCCGCCGTAGACCAGCCCCTTTCCGGTGATGACACCCGACTCGAACCGGTTGGTGAGCCTCTTGTACTGCCCGAACATGAAGCCGATCTCACGGCCCCCGACGCCGATATCCCCGGCGGGAACGTCCGTGTACTCCCCGATGATCCTCCACAGCTCGGTCATGAAGCTCTGGCAGAACCGCATCACCTCGCCGTCGGACTTTCCCTTGGGGTCGAAGTCGGAGCCTCCTTTCGCGCCGCCGATCGGGAGACCCGTGAGGGAATTCTTGAAGATCTGCTCGAAGCCGAGGAACTTGATGATCCCCAGATACACCGAGGGGTGGAACCGCAGCCCTCCCTTGTACGGACCCAGCGCGCTGTTGAACTGCACGCGGAACCCGCGGTTGATCTGGACCTCTCCCCGGTCGTCCTGCCAGGGCACCCGGAAGATCAGCTGTCTCTCCGGTTCGCAGATCCTCTCGATGATCTTCGCCTCGGCGTAATCCGGGTACTTGACGAAGACCGGCCCCAGCGAGTCGAGGACCTCCTTCACGGCCTGGTGGAACTCGGCCTCCCCCGGATTCCGCTTGATCACGTCCTGGTAGATCGCCTCCAGCCTTTGCGTCAACGCCATGCTCTGCCTCCTCGAAACGAAACCGTAGTAGCGGCCTGCCCGGCCGCCCTCTCCCACCGGAATACCCTTCGCCATCCCCCCCGTCAAGCGCGTTTGCCGAAATCGGATGTAATCGGGTATTATTATGCCCGCCAAGGAGGATCCGATGGAGCGGCTCGACGCACGGCTGAAGGAAATCCCGCCCCCCGGGTTCCACGACCTGGTCGTCCGGGTCTCCGGGATCGACGAGTGCAAAGGCTGGTGGGAGGGACGGCGCGGCGCATTCCCTTCGGAGCTCCGGCGGTTGAAGGGCCGGGCGATTCCGGTCTCCGCGGACGCATCCGCCAGGATGAGTGCCCTGAACGTGTTGCCGCCATCGGGGAAGCCGCCCTGGGGAGCCAGGCGTTCCTCGCAGGGAGAGGGAGCAGACGCCCTGAGGACCGGGTACGCGGAACTGCTGCGGTCCGTCTTCGAAGGGCACCGCGACATGGAGTTCGGGAAGGAGCTCATTCTCCGCCTCCATGCACAACTGCTGAAGGATTCCCCGGCCGACCGGGCTCACCGGGGGCGATACCGGTCCATGATGGACAGGCCGGGGCCATATCGGCGGGAAGGGATGGAATCCCTCGCCCTTCGCCCCACGGAGTCGCATCTCGTCCACGGGGAGATGAGGATGCTGACGGAGTGGACGGCGGCACGCCTCGGCGCCCCGGACTACCATCCTCTCCTGGTCATCGCCTCCTTCCTCCTCGAGTTCCTGGCAATCCGCCCCTTCGCGGACGGAAACGGGCGGATGAGCCGGATTCTCGCCCACTTCCTCCTCCTCAAGCGGGGCTATGAGCATGTTCCGTACGTCTCGCTGGACAGGATCATCGCGGACCGGATGGCGGAGGTTCAGATCGCCCTGCGAAGAGCCCAGGCGAGGCGGAACTTCCCCCGCCCGGATATCGTGCCGTGGCTCCGGGCTTTCCTGGAAGTCCTGCAGGCGCAGGCGGCCGAATTGCAGATGCTATTGGAAGGACGCCCCCGGGAAGACCTCCTCTCGGAAAACCAGCGGGCGGTCCTGTCCCTGTTCGACCGGCACCGGGAGGTGAGCATCCGGCTGGTCCACAGCGAGCTCGGCATTCCCCGCGACACCGCCAAGCAGGTCCTGGGGCGTCTCCAGAAGCTGAACCTGCTCCTGCGCGCGGGATCGGGAAGAGCCTCGCGGTACCTGCGCCCCCCCTGCTACCCGGATGGTCGCCCCTCCCCGGCCCCGGCAAGATAGCAGACCGCCCTCTGCCCGGGCGAGTTGGCGTTCAGGTAGAGAGCCCTTCCGCCGGGGACGTCGGGAAGGTCGATGACGCGGACGACCCCGCCCCAGTCGGCCTCGTCCGGAAGCAGATCGGCGAGCCGGTTCCGTCTCCGGGTGAGGAACTCCTCGTTGAGGTGGTTCCCCCTCTTTCCCCGGAAGAGGGCGAAGTAGAGCATGTCCGCCTCGACCAGGTCGTTGAAGAAGTGGGTCCCGAGGGAGACGTCGGGGACGACGTCCCCCTGCATGCCGACGATTTCGCAGAGGATCGACACCGTGTTGATCTCCGCGAAGGAGACGGGAACCCCCAGGGACGGTGTGCTCGTCCCCCACCGCCCCGGTCCGAGCAGCATCATGGTCTTTCTCTCCCCCGCTTCCTCCTCCACGTGCGTCAACCTGCCGATCATGCGCGCGATGGAATACCGGTCGGTGATCGGCAGGTCCGTGTAGGCGGAGGGCACGACGTAGATCAGGCGGTCCACCGTGGTGAACGAGCTCTGTCCGACGATCGTCCCCTGGGCCTCGAGGACCACATCCTCCGGGGAAAGGGTTTCCGGGACGGGAACGATCCGTCCCCCCTCCCGCACCTGCAGCGGGCGGCACTGGACGAGATTGATCCGGTAGCTGCTGTCGTCCGACAGGAAGTTCGCGGTGAATTCGACATCGACCGGGTACTCGTAGGCATCCCGAAGGGTCTTGAGCATGTTCCGGATGTCCTCTACGAACGTCGTCTTCGAGAGGAGCCTGTCGAACGTCAGGACCCATGGGGAGGGGGTGGGTGATCCCCCGCTCCCGATGCGTTCGGACGGAACGCTTTTCCGGGTGGCGAACATCCCGATGGGAAGGGAGGGGCTCTCCTGAAGAATCCTGTCGAAGAAGAGCGAGGAAAACCGGTTCTCCGCCAGGTCGAGAACATCGACCCTCCTCTGGGCGTACTCCATCACTTCATCGAGGTTCGCCTCGGGGCGCCGGAGCGGCGCGTTCAGGGCTACCACCCGCGTGTAGTCGTCGTCGCTGCGGTTGACCGCCCTCGTGCCCAGCCCGAAGACCAGCCGGATGACCCCGGACTCGGGTTCGATGTACTCGCTCCACGCGTACGGGTTGTACGAAAGCCCGACGCCCGCGATGTGCGGGAAGTACAGGTGGCCGTAAAAAGACCCGGACACCCTCTGCACCAGGATCCCCATCTGCTCGTCCCTGTCGAGAAGCCCCCGGTGGGCCCGGTAGAGGAGCGCCTCCCGGCTCATGCTGCTTGCGTAGACGGTCTTGACCGCCGACAGGAAGGCGGCCAGCCGCTCCTCCGGCGACCCCTGGTTCGGGCAGAAGACGCTTTCGTACTTCCCCGTGAAGGCGTTGCCGAACCCGTCCTCCAGCAGACTGCTCGACCGGACGATGATCGGGGACTGGCCGAAATATTCGAGCATGGAAACGAACTGCTCCCGGAAGAACGAGGGAAAGGTCCCCGACAGGATCTTTCCCTGCACCTCCTCGGAGCCGTCGAGGAAGGTCGCGGGAGTCCTCTGGCTCCGGCGGATCCCCCAGCACCCGTTCCGGACGAGGTAAGTGTAGAAGAGGTCCGACCCGATGTAGAAGGAGTCGTGCCGCTCCAGCTTCCCCTGCCACTTCCCGTCCGTCCGGCGCAGGATGGCGCGGGCCAGGAGCATCCCGACCGATTTTCCCCCGAGCAGCCCCGTTCCGATCATGCGCTTGCGGATGTCGAGAAGGTCGGACAGGTCGAGGTACTTCGAGGCGAGGGAGATGATCCGCTCGTCGCGCGTCACCATCATGCGGAGAAGCCACCGGTAGAGATTGTCCGCCTCCTCGGGCGGCATCTCCCCGCTCTCGACGCGGTCCAGGGCTTCCTTCGCCTGGACGAACTTCCTCTCCCAGATGTCGAGTGTCCGGGAGACGGAATCGACCGGAAGCGACGTGATCCCGTCCAGGACTTCCGCCAGGACGGAGCTCTCGGCCACGGGCAGGAACTCGTCCTTCTCCCAGACGTGGGGAAGGTACATCGTGGGGGAGTACCGCTGGTCGACCTTCAGGGGGTGCACGTAGAGCCTGTCCCCGTGGCGGAAGATGTCGAGCAACAGCTGCGTCGTCTCCCGGATGGCGGAAACGGCGACGGAGGAGTGGAAGCCCCGCAACAGCGCGAAGTACGTCACGGTGTCCAGCTCGAAGAGATACGGGCACGTCACCATGAAGAAGTTCCCGAGCATCAGATCGCTGTACCAGTCGGCGGCCAGATCCGACAGGCAGTCGAAGACGTAGTACGCTCCCTTGCCGGACTCCTCGATCACCTTGTGGATCTGGGCGGTGAACGTCTCGAACCCGACTTCGGGGGAGAGAACGTGGATCTCCGCGCCGCACTTCTCGGGAAGAAGCGCCGGATGGCGGGCGAACCGGAAGTAGACGAGCTTCCTGCCGTTCCGGAGCGCGTTTTCGCTGAACGACTTCACCAGAACGGAGTAGTCGTCGATCAGGTCGATGCGCCAGACGATGTTGTCGCCCGGGATCACCCTCTGGATGACCCGGTCCAGGCTGGGAAGCCCGGTCCCCGGAGTCTCCGGCCCCTTGTCCATGCTCCCTCCTTGGTCTCCGATGCCGTCCCGCGAAGCAAGGTCAATCATATCCGACCGAATGCCTTCCCGCCAACCGGAAGAGCGGATCCTCCCCGCTCCGGCTCGGAAGGCGGGGGAGGGGACGGTATAATGGACCCATGAGCCGGACCGGTCGAGGACGGGAGGAGATGGAGAAGAAGTACGGCGAGGTGGGGTCCGGTGCGGCGACGATCGCCGTGCGGGGCGCACCGCTCCGCCTGCGCGAGATCCTCGCCCGGTGGATGATGGACGTCCCGGAGATCATGACCCTCGACGGAGGGACCCTCGGGGAGGACCGCTACTGGATCCGTTTCATCGACAAGGACGACCGGTGCTACGTCGCCTTCGAGTTCAACGGGGAGTTCGACATCCTCTCGGAGACGCGCGTGGACAGCCTGGCGTGGGAAGGGGAGGACTTCTTCGCCTCCCGCTGGAGATGACCCCGGGAGGGCCGCCTGTCTCCCGGGGGGAAGGGAGGAACCCCGACAGACCCGTCCTCATCTACGACGGGGAGTGCTCCGTCTGCCGCAACGCGATCGAATGGGTCCGGAGACGCTGCGACCCGGAAACCTTCGAAACCCTCTCCTGCCATGCGGAGGAACTCCCCCGCCGCTTCCCGCACATCGGGAAAAGCGATTGCCTCGAGGCGATGCACCTGGTCCTGCCGGACGGCAGGGTTCTCGCGGGGGAGCAGGCAGCCGCGGAAATCTTCCCGAGGGTTCGAGGATACCGGTGGATCGGAAGCCTTCTTCGGTTGCCCGGCGCGGAGATCATCACTGGCGTTCTCTATCGCCGGTTCGCAAAGAGAAGGCACGCGATCTCATCTTTTTTCGGATCCGGCATGACGAACCGAACGTCTCGGAAGGGAGGGAAGAACCGATGAACGACGTCAAGTGGACGTTCGACACGGCCGTCATCCAAGGCGCGCAGGCGCCGGGGGAGTGGAAAAGCGCGACCCTGGCCCCGATCTACCAGACCGCCTCTCACCGGTTCGACACCGCCGAGGAACTCTCGGCGGTGTTCGCGGGGAAGAAGGCCGGCTTCATCTACCAGCGGCTGCGCAACCCGACGAACCAGGTGCTGGAAAAACGAATCTCCCTGCTCACCGGGGGCCTCGACGCGGTGGTCACCGGGTCGGGGATGGCCGCGATCAACAACGCGGTGCTCGCGATCTGCCAGGCCGGGGACGAGATCGTCTCCGGAAACTCCCTGTTCATGTCCACCTTTCTTCTCTTCCAGAACGTCCACCGGAAGCTGGGGATCACGGTCAAGCTGGTCGAGAGCGCCGACCTCGCCGCGTGGAAGGCGGCGGTGACGCCGAAGACCAAGCTCCTGTTCGTGGAGACGATCGGGAACCCGAAGATGGACGTCCCCGACATCCGGGCCCTGGCCGATCTGGCCCGCGCCAACCGGGCGCCCCTCATCGTGGACAACACGCTTGCCACCCCCTACCTGTTCCTGCCGCTTGCCCACGGGGCCGACATCCTCGTCTATTCCACCACAAAATATTTCAACGGGCACGGGGCCGCGACGGGAGGCGCCGTGGTCGACGCGGGGCGGTTCGACTGGCCGGAGGACAAGTACCCCGACTTCACCCTGTTCAAGGAGCGCAAGGGAAACCTTGCCTACATCGACAAGGTCTGGCGGGAGATCCACATCAACTTCGGGACCACCCAGTCGCCCTTCCAGTCGTACCTGACCCTGATCGGGATGGACACTCTTGCGCTGCGGATGGAGCGTCACATGCGCAACGCGATCCAGGTGGCCGAGTTCCTGGACCGCCACCCGAAGGTGAAATGGGTGAATTTCCCGGGGCTTGCGAGGAGCCCGGCGCATGCTACGGCAACGGCCCAGTTCGGGGGAAAAGGATTCGGTGCGCTTTTGACCTTCGGCCTGGAGACCGAGAGGAACTGCTTCGACTTCATCCGGAACGTGAAGCTGATCTATCACCTGGCGAACCTGGGCGACTGCAAGACGCTCGTCATCCACCCCTGGTCGTCCCAGTACATCAGCTTCACCGAGGAGTCGCGCCGGGAGAACGGGATCACCCCGGACCTCCTGCGCATCTCGGTGGGGATCGAGGCGATCGAGGACATCCTCGAGGACTTCGACCAGGCGCTGCGGAAGATCTGACCGGAGTTGACGGCCGTCCCGACGGGGAAGGCGGTCATCTCTTCGGGGGGGGCAGGGGCGAAAGAGGCACGCCAGCTCCGCGAGTTCCGGTATCTCGAGCGAAAGCCACCTGTCGAATGGAAGGGTCACCGACGGGGAGCAGGCCGTTCCCGAAATCCTCGTGCGGCTTCAGCGGAGGAGGCTACCTGGGCGCCAGCCTTTCTCCTCTCCTACGAATATACCGGTAGATCATGAATCCAGGCAGAGCAAAAAGAATGACGAGGTATGCGAGACTTGCAGGCCGGATCAGGATCCGAAGGACAACCGGAAAAAGATCGGGAGACTCCGTCCGGTGCCGCATGTCGGCAATCAGTGACATCGCGAGGCACCGGTCCCTCGGATTCCAGCCGCCCGCCATGTCGATGAGTCCGGACAAGGCACGGGGGTCGTCGGTGGAACTAAGAGCCACTGCGGCATCGCGCCTTAGATCCCCCCCCCCGCTTTCCAGGAAGCGGACCAAAAAGGGGATGCTTCGGGCATCGTTTCTCCAGTAGGATGCCCCCCTTGATGCAGGGGATCCCTTGAGAGCTTCCTGTATCCGCCGGCCGAAAGGTTCTCCAAGTTCCTCCAAGGCCAAGGCAGCCGCTTCACGCACGTCTTCGTTCGAATCACCCAAGACTTCCATGAGGGTACCGACGGCCCGCCGGTCTCCGATCTTCCCCAGAGCCAGTGACGCAGCAATCCTCACCCTTCCGTCCAATTCCCGCAGGACGCCGATCAGAGGATCTACGGCACTGCGGTCCCCGATCTCTCCCAGTGCACCCGCCGCAGCCAGGCGGATTTCGGGATAAACAGCCTTCAGGGCACGGACCAGAGGATCGACGGCTTCCGGATCCCCGATCGATCCCAGCGCCCAGGCCGCGGCCACTCCCAAACTCGGCTCATACCCTTCCAATGCCCTCACGAGAGGCACGATCGCGCGGCGGTCCTTCCTCCTCGCAAGTTCCTCCACGGCCTTCTCCGAACCCGACAGGCTCTGAACAATGGCCTCTCCAAGCGGTTCCTTTAGGTTCTTTAATGCCCCGGCGGCTGCTTCGCGCACCTTGGAATGTCTATCCCCCAGGGCTTCGATAAGGGGTTCTGCGGCTTTTTGATCTCCCGCCTTGCCTAACCCCCAGGCTGCAGCTTCCCGCACGCGGTGATCGGAATCCCGGAGAGCCGCCAGGAGCGGATCCACGACTCGTGGGGTCCCGATTTTCTCCAGAGCCCAGGCCGCCGCGATGCGCACGTTGGCCGCGGGGTCCCTCAGGGCATCGATGAGGGGATCCAGGGTTTCGGGGTCCCCGACCGCCCAAAGATTCCACGCTGCGGCGTCCCGCAGGTTTTCATCCCCTGAATCCAAGGCTTTGAGAAGAGGGGCAATGGTTCTCGGGTCCTTTTTCTTCGAGAGTCCCTCCATGGCTTCCCGGGA
>WOR8_10001775_pt1 | contig 31987 bp, 30 predicted proteins | sample DeeMarSeWOR38_10_FD_19890 | JGI IMG/M metagenome (IMG submission 19890) | reverse complement strand
TAGAAATTCCCGCCGAATCCCTGCCCCTGACTTCCAGCCGGTCAATGCTGTTCAGGACGGCATTTATCTTCTTGAACCTGCTGACGCTTATCATAGATGGCGGTTCAGAACTGTGGGCCAAAAAATCTCGGATTTTTTTCGTATTGGAAAGAATATCGTTGTCAAGGCTCCAGGCGATATCCTTGAGTTTTTCGATACGATAGGATATCAGATCCACCCCTTCTGCCGAAAGGCGGCCCATTTGCTCGGCCAGCAGATCGGTTTCGGTCTGAATGATTTTTTCAAGGTGATTTGCCAACCGTTCAAGCTGGCGTTGCGCCTTTTGCTCTGAAAAAACTGGAAAGAACTGGGTATCTGTTTTTAGGGCCAGAACCCGGCGCCAGAGTGCATCGATTTTTTTGCTGCCGCCCAGATAAACATCGCTCCAGCTGTCGCTTTGCTGGCAGGACTGATACCCGGAGGCCTCGATCTGCCGTGCCATTTCTTCAAGTGGTTCAAAACTAAAATTATGATGTTCCTCCGGTATGTTTTTAAAGGCAACAATTCCGGCAATGCCGCAGCAAAGCATGGTTTGCCGACAAGGGAAAAAAACGATGGATCCTTCGGGAATCCGGTCCACATATTTTCCGAAATAAACGTCGGCCTCTAAAAGCCGTCGGACCGGAAGAATCCGGTTGCGGCAAAAATGACGAATGCGCCTTAAAAACGGCGGCCTCTCGATCTTAGATGGTGATTTCATTTCGATTTCTTTTGTCTTTTTGAGCAGTTGATAGCGGCCCGTACTCGACCTAACTCAATATTATCGCGCATCGGCACAAAGGGGTCAAGTATTCTATCAGGGTTCTGGGTTCAGAGTTTCAGAGGTTCCGGGTTCAGCGGTTAGTTAACAGAAGACGAAAGCAGGGGTTAGATCACAGATCCTGGTGATTGCTGAATGCTGAGGTCAGACAGATGAGCGAAAGTAGGGCAGTGCTCCTCGGCTGCCAGAAGACAAGGGCCGGCAGCCAGCCACCAAAGGCATGAACCCAGAACCTCTGAACCCAGAACCTTTGAACCTTATTTGAGCGGTGTTCCGGGCGGCACCGGTTTTTCCAGAGTTGCCAGGACGGGGCCGGAATCGTCAACCGCGGCAACCACCATCCCGTTGGATACCACCCCCATTAGTTTGGCGGGCTTTAGGTTGGCGACAATGATCACCTGTTTGCCGATCAATTCTTCAGCCGTGTACTTTTCGGCAATTCCGGCCACCAGGGTTCGTTTCTGTCCCATATCGACTTCCAGCTTTAGGAGTTTCTTTGCTTTCGGGATCGATTCGGCATTCACGACGGTTGCCACTCTCAGGTCGACGCGGCTGAAGTCCTCCAGGGTAATTTCGGGTTTGGTTTCCAAAACGGCGGGTTCCTCCTGTGATGGGGAGACTGAATCCGAAGCCGCTTCTTTTATCTCAATTCTTGGAAACAGCGCGACCGATTTTAACAGCGTCGTGCCCGGCGCAATTGCATTCCAGGTTTTGAGCCGATTGAGGTGATAAAAAGAATCGTCCGGGTCCTGTCCGAGATGGTGTTGTATTTTCTTGGCCGTATCCGGCATCACCGGGTAAATCAGGCCTGAGATAATTCGAATGCCTTCAAGTAGATGATATATAACAGCCGCCAATTGCGGGTGACTCGATTTTTTCTTGGCCATTACCCACGGAGCGGTGACATCGATCGTTTTGTTCATTTGTCCGATAAATTCCCACACAGCCATCAGGGCTTTTTGAAACTCAAATGATTCCATGAAAGTCTCAAAATTCTCGATGGTCTCCAGAGCGCCGGATTGCAGGTTGAGGCCCAGTTGCCGCTCTGCCTGAGGATCGACCTGCGGGACGCGGCCTTTGAAGTATTTATGGGACATGGATAGAATTCTGGAAAAAAGGTTGCCGAGATCATTGGCCAGATCCGCATTGATGCGTTGCACCAGAGCGCTCTCGCCAAAGCTTGAATCCAGTCCGAACTTCATTTCGCGAAGCAGAAAAAACCGAAAAGCATCCAGTCCGTATAGATTTTTAAGCTGCAGCGGGTCGACCACATTTCCAAGACTTTTCGACATTTTACTCTGTTCGATAATCCAGTATCCGTGTACATTCAGATGCCGGTATACGGGTATTCCGGCAGCCTTGAGCATGATGGGCCAATAAATACCGTGGGGCTTCAGAATATCTTTGGCGACGATATGCTGGGACACCGGCCAGAATTTTTGAAATAATTCACCTTCAGGGTATCCAAGCGCCGTAATGTAGTTTAACAAGGCGTCAAACCAAACGTAAGTGACATAATTTTCATCAAAAGGCAGCGTGATGCCCCATTTTAATCGGCTCTTGGGCCGGGATATGCAAAGATCTTCAAGCGGCTCTTTGAGAAAAGCCAGGACCTCGTTACGGTAACGCTCAGGACGGATAAAGTCCTCATGTTGCTTGATGTGGTCGATGAGCCAATCCTGATAGCGACTCATCTTAAAAAAGTAATTCGCTTCTTTGATGATTTCCGGCGCGGTCTCATGATCCGGACATTTGCCGTCGACCAATTCCCGTTCTGTGTAAAATCGCTCACATCCGAAACAATACTGGCCCTCATATTCACTGAAATAAATATCGTCCGCGTCGTAGATTTTTTGGAGAATCTGGCTCACGATCTCCATATGGGCGGCATCGGTCGTACGGATAAAATAATTGTTGGCAATATTCAGCTGCGGCCAAAGGTCTCTGAATAACTGGCTGATTTTATCGACATAAGCCCGGGGGCTCAGGTTTTCCTTTTTGGCCGCGCGCACCACCTTGTCTCCGTGTTCATCGGTTCCCGTGAGGAAATAAACTTCTGCCGGGCGCATGGTGTGAAACCGCGTGATGACATCGGCGACAATCGTCGTATAGGCATGTCCTAAATGCGGACGGGCGTTTACATAATAAATGGGGGTCGTGACGTAAAACGGTTCGGTCATTTTTCTTCTTTTTCCTTCTCCTGGATGACTTTGTCCGTGTTGAATTCGATTTCCAGGTCGCCTTCTAACCGAACGGCAACGCGGTTGCATATGGCATTATGACGCACAACTTTGCCTTTTCCGCCGGGAGTTATGACGGTTTTCCCCACGCGGGGTAATTTCTTTTTTAACTCCTGGTATGTTTCGAACTCGTATGTTAAACAGCACATCAGCCGGCCGCATTGTCCTGAAATCTTGGTAGGGTTGAGCGACAGGCTCTGTTCTTTGGCCATCCGTATCGATACAGGCTCAAATTTATCTAAAAATGTTGAACAGCAGAGTTGGCGGCCGCAGCGACCGATGCCGCCGCACATTTTGGCCTGGTTGCGGATGCCCACCTGGCGCATTTCAATTCTGACCCCGAGTTCTTTGACCAACATTTTTACAAGCTGTCTAAAGTCGACACGTCCTTCGGCTGTGAAAAAAAAGGTATATTTGCTTCCATCAAAGGACTTTTCAACTGAAAAGAGATTCATCTTCAAGGCCAGCTCGCGGATGCACTCCAGGCAAAAGGTATGGGCCCGCATTTCGTCGGCTAGATTTTTTTCGCGCTGGTTGAAATCTTTTTCAGTAGCCAGCCGAAAAACCTTTTTGAGTGGTTTGCGGGACGGTTGTTTTTCGCTGAGGATCGGCGGTACGACGACTGTTCCGAAACCGAGTCCCTGTTCCGTTTCAACGATTACGTGATCACCCCGTTTAAGGACAAATGCGCCAGAGTCGAAATCATAGACCTTGCCTGCGGGTTTGAATCGTATGCCGACTATCTTATTCATGGTAATTTCGTTATATTGCCAGACTGTCAGGGCCGTATTTTGCGGTAATTGCGAGGCTTAACACGATACCGCCGCATCATTTATCAACTTTCGAAATGCTTGTCATTATCTTTTACCATAGAGTTCGCATCGCATACAGAGAAAATATGAATCGATAGAATTCCATAAAAATAATAAAATTTTCCTTTTTAAAATTTGAAACGCTCAATTTAGGTTTAAGGTTGTGCCAGCTGTATAAGCAAGTTTTCCATACTAAGCCTTATATTTGTTTTTGCAGTGATACGGTTCTGGACCTGTTGAACGGCATCCACCTTGGACAGCAGCAGTGGCACGCTGACCTTTTCGGGTGCGATCTTAATTTTATCCGCAACATCCTGATTGATGATTTTCCCGGCGTCGTACCGGGCGATGATGAGATCTCTAAACCAAACTTTTATGAACTCCAGAGTTTCCGAAATTTCCTCCCTGTCCCCGGATAGTTTTTCAGCAAACGCAAGCAGGTGGCCCATATTTTTTACGGATAAGGTACTGATTTCATCTATCAACCATTTTCTGCGATTCAGCCAGTTGTTCCGGACCATGGCTTGCGCCCGGGAATAGCTTCCATTGGCCATCGCAGCAAGGATTGCAGCTGCTTGAGGTGCAAGTCCATGTTTTTTACTGAGCAGGACCGCCATATTTTTTCGGGAGATCGGATTAAACCCGATGCATTGGCAGCGCGATACGATCGTCGGGAGCAGGGCGGATTTCCCGGTCGCGATGAGTACCAGCATTGTCCGACCTGGGGGTTCCTCCAAAATTTTAAGGAGGGCGTTGCTGGCCGCTGGATTCATGGCCTGGGCATCGGAAATGATAACCACCCGAATTTTGGCCTCGTAGGGTTTCATGGTCAGCGTGTGAGCCAGCTCCCGGATCTGTGCAATCTTAATAAACGCACCGGACGGTCGGACCCGAATGATGTCCGCGTGGTTGCCGGACCCGATTTTTCGGCACGATTTACAGACACCGCAGGATCCAAACGTGTTGAAATCAGATTTGCCCGATGGGCTGTCTGGGTCAAGATTTGAGCGACCTTCGGCTTTGAGACCGGGGTTTACCCCCTGGCAGTTGCATGCCATGGCCAGTGCAATGGCAGCCGCCTGTTTGCCCACACCTTCTGTACCGGTAAAGAGAAAAGCGTGAGGGAGGGTCTTGTTTCTAAGGAGGGTGGTTAGAATACGTACGGGTCGTTCTTGATTTATTAGCGACTCAAACCCAGGCACAATTCATTTCACTCCGCTCGCAAATGGAATCCTGGCGTTTTGGAAGGCGGGAATGATGCGCCCAGCGGATATGGACCTTATGAATTCAGGCTTTTCCTTTGTCTTGGCCCAATTTTCCATTTTCCAGCTTTTTACTATCCCATGCGCCAAAGGTAGATCGATCACCCTTAGAGCCTGAAAGGTTTTTCGCCAAAAGCGGGTTGAAATATTGCAAAAATTCAATAATCTACCCGTTCTTTTAGTTCTTTTCCGGATTTAAAAAAAGGAAGTTTTTTCGGTCTGATGGTAACTTGCTCTCCGGTTTTTGGGTTTCTACCGGTGTAGCTTTTGTAATCTTTTACAAAAAAACTGCAAAGACCGCGGATCTCAACCCGTTCTCCCCGTGCCATGGCATCTGCCATGTTAGCGAAAAATATTTGAACAACCTTTGCTGCCTCCGCTTTTGAAATATTGGCTTCTGTTTTCAAAGCAGAGATGAGCTCCAACTTATTCATAGAACCTCCTTTATCTAAATACGAGTCGCCGAAAATTTTCGAAATTTATAAGCTGAAACTTAATTAGATGTCAAGTAGTTATGTTAATATTTTGGGTACAATTTCAATTTCGTCTTCACTGACTTCGACTCCGGCATATTGTCCGAGGGCTTCGATGTTGACAACCACGCGCCCCTTTCCGCCATAGCGTACAAAAGTTCCGCTAACGCCAGCAAACGGCCCGCTTACGACGAGGACCTTATCTCCTTTTTTCAAATTATAGCCGGTGGTTACGGGATGGTCAGTGGCCACCATGATTTTCAACGAATCAACGGTCTCCTCGGGGACCGGCAACGGCCCGTGTTTACTGCCGATCAGACGAACAGCGCCGGCGGTTTTTACAACCTCCAGGTGAGACTCCGGGGCCAGATCGGTTTTCACAAACAGGTAGCCGGGAAACAGCGGAATTCGAATCATGGCTTTTCGATCGCGCCGCTTGCTCCTGACGGTAATCTTCGGCAGGAAAACTTCTATGGATTTTTTCCCCAGGCCGTCATGAACCACATTTTCAAACCTGCTTTTGGTGTGCAACACATACCAGAGACGGTTCAATCGTTTGTCTTCCATTCGTTACGATCCTAATTTAGAAATCACTTTTAGTAAGAATGTACGCCAAAAAAAAACACAAAATCAATAGCCGATTTCTCCGAGCCCGAACAAATTGATTTTAAACTCAAAGATTTGATCATTCGGCTCATCCGTATATTTGAAATCAAAGGCCCAGCAGCGTGCCTGATAGGAGAAGCCGACCCCGGTCCGAATTCTTAAACGTTTTTCAATGTTTTGCCTGTGGTCTGCGAGAATGGATAACCGATCGGTCAGCTGCACGGTCAATTTTCCGTAAATGGACTGGATGGACTCGTTGTTGTCGAGTTCTTTAGACTTTTTAGCATAGCGATAGTCGACATAAAACTCATCGCCGCGACGGTCCCAAAAGGATGCCTGGAGATTCTGGGACAAAAGCCGGTTATCATAGACCGACCAGGCTGTTTGCGCATCTGCCCGGATGTATTTGCCGGGAGTGAGGTCCAGTCTGGCGAAAACCGGCGAAAATGAACGGTTTGAATCTTCAAAGTCGTAGCTCTGTTTGACATCAAAACGAAAAAAATCGTTATAATTATAGTTGACAGATGGCTCACCGGTCTCGCCGGCTGCCGGCTGTTGAGAGATCGCCTGTTTAACTTCGGCCGGCTTCGATTTGGAAGTCAGCGTATTTGTTAGCGAATAGGTAATTGCATTTCTCTCATCGATTTGGTCGATCGGATCAAAGCGGGGCAGGCCACTTTGATTTACGTCGGGTATAAATTCATGGGCAATCTGGGGTCTGATGGTATGCTTTATTTTTTCAAACCGCTGGCCTCCCAAATCGAATACTTTGGTTATTTCCGTAAAAAAGTCCAAGCGGGTGTCAAAAAGCTCGCGGTGTGACCATTGATCGTAGTTGGATTCATCATCGAAATTTTCTTTATCCAATCGGTAGACGGTCTCGCGGAGGCCCACCGACGGTTCAATGGTCAGGTAGTTTTGAACACGAAACGGCAAATAAAATCGGGGATGCATGTCCATTCGCTGGCCCCTGGGCCCGGTATCTCTCCAGAAATAATTGAATTGGGACGCCAGGTCCAAATAATACGGTGAGGTCAAAATCTTCTGCTTGGCACCATCAAGTCCGACAAATGGTAATCTCTGGAGCGTGTGACTCGTATTCCCGTCACGTCGGGTATCGTCATTCCAGCGCGGTTCGAAATTGAAACTGAATTTAGGCCAGATTCGATTCAAATTCAGACGGTTAACTCTTAAGGGATCATTGATGTCGTCCAGTTGCCGGCTAAACACTTCGAGAAAATACGCTTCGGTGTCCGCGTATCCCATATATCCATCTCGGAACTCCCTCAGATAGTCCTGGTCTTTGGCAATGTCCAGATCCAGCTTGGCAAAAATTTCGTAAGGCAATTGCTGATGGTGACTGGCCCGGAACCAAAACCGATCTTCATTGGTTCGCAGTATATCCTCGGGATAGTCATCAAAGCCGTATTTATCGTTTGAGTCACCGCTACCGTCATCCACTTTCCGATCGCGGAGGCCGTCGAGCATGAGCGTGCCCTGGGCGCGCTTGCTCAGGATGTAACGGTATTCGGCTCCGAGCTTCATACCACGCGTGGTCATGTAATCGGTATAAAAGGTGGCATCGGAACTATCTGAAATTACCCAGAAAAAAGGCTGGATGTACTCCTCGCCCTTTCGTTCCGAGCTCGAAAATTCGGGTATCAAAAATCCAGTCTGCCGATCACCTCTGGCGGGATAGTAAAAATAAGGTGAGTACAACACCGGCATATTTCTGACATGCAGGGTGGCATGTTTGGCCGTACCGGAGCCATTGTCTTTAATCTTAATATCTTTGCCGGTAATCTTCCAATCCGGTTTATCCCCGTCGCAGGTGGTCAGCGTGGCCGCATCAATGTGGTAGGTATTTTTGCCGGTTTTCTGAATCTTGTGTCCCGTGATATGGAAATTGTTTTCTTTCAGGAACAGATAGGCGTCTTCAATGGAACCCACCTGCTTGTCGAGGTCAATTTCAAGTGAACTGCCGGACAGAATATCCTGGCCTACCGTCAGTACAACATTGCCCTGGGCATAGGCTCGCATCGTTTTGTGATCAAATCGAACAAGATCTGCTGTCAGCTGCTTATCGGCCTTCGATATTCTGACATTGCCGCGGGCTGTATACTGATCCAGCTGGCGGTCATAGTTAATCTCATCGGCCTCCATCAGCCATGGCTGCTGCTGATCATCCTCCAGAATCCGATCCGGGTTTAGTTCACTGATTTGAGCAATCGTTTGATCCGGTCCGGTCAAAGCGGCCAGCGCCATCCCCGCCAGAAAGGCTGTCTGGATGAACTTTTTCGATATGAGAATTCGATGCCAGCTGTCGAATCGTCTGGATCCGGGACCTGCCTGTTTGCGGTTTTCTTTCGGCATCCGTTGAAACATTCCGTCAGATTTTTTAACCTATCCCGGCCCGGGTTTTGAAACTTGGCTGATAGACCCGGGGTAGCATTCATATATCTTGAATATAATTACGATTTAGGATATACATCTACGTAAATCAAATATGTCAAGATATTGTTGGAAAGTCAATTAAACCGAGAATCGTGAGCCATATTTATTCATCGGGTGTTTTCAAATCCCGCCAAGGCGGGACTTTTCAATCCGTTACACCGTGTTATTTGCACCGGTTAAGGCACTGGGGCGGAAAACCCCGAGCCCCCCGCTCTGCGGGTGGTGGGCGACTCAGCGGACCAGGGACCGATTTGCCGACCCCGCCGATGCTTCCTTTCACGAATTTGTGTTATCCGACGTTCCCATAACCTAATTTGTGTGAATCATTATGGATATTCTATTGACCAATGACGATGGTATTTATGCTCCCGGGTTGGAAGCGCTTTACAAGCACCTGACCGCCCGGCATTCCGTTAATGTCATCGCTCCGGATCGCGAACAAAGTGCAGTTGGCCATGGTATTACCTTAAATCAACCGCTGCGTGCCCGCCAGATTTCCATAAATAATTTGTACCAGGGCTATGCCGTCTCAGGGACACCGGCCGATTGCATCAAGATGGGAATACTGGAAATTCTGGATTCCAAACCGGATATGGTGATTTCCGGTATTAACCCGGGTGCGAATGTCGGCATAAATATCAATTATTCCGGAACGGTGGCAGCCGCCAAGGAGGCGACGTTATACGGCATTCTGGCCATGGCGGTGTCCATCCACAGCCGTGAGGTTCAATCTTATGACGAAGCGGCCGTCTTCATTGAGGAGCTGGCTGAAGATTTATACGCCAACGGGCTTCCTTTTGGAACGTTTCTAAATGTCAATATTCCCAACCGGCCGCTAAAAGAAGTTGCCGGCATCCGCGTCAGCCGACTCGATATGGATTTTTTCCCGGAATTTATTGAAAAACGGATGGATCCACGCCAGCGATTATATTACTGGCAGGGATGCGATTCTCTGCCGGCGGGCAAGTCCACCGATATCGACGGCTCGGCCCTGTGCGAAGATTTTATTTCGATTACACCCATAAAGTGCGATCAGACTGATTATCGCGTACTCGAGGCCATTAAAGGCTGGAAAATTATCACCCGATCAAAAAATGAGAAGCTGTCAAATAAATAGTAGATCATGTTCAAAATGCATCAAAAACAGTACGCTAAAGTTGAAAGTGATCTAAAGTGACTAAAGTTAAGGAATTCTATCATTTCTAATATAAATGCTGGAGCGACACCGAAACTTTAGGCACTTTCAACTTTAGTTCACTTTAGGCACGCGTTGTATTTGAGATGGCCTCAAACGGTTAACAGTCTGATGTCAACGGACTAAACTTATGTTCATTACGCTGGAAGGTATCGAAGGATCGGGTAAAACCACCCAGATCGGTCGTCTGGTGGAGTTCTTTGAAGACCGGGGGATCGAATGTGTTACGACCCGGCAGCCGGGCGGAACAATGCTCGGGGAAAATATCCGATCGATTTTGCTGGATCCTGCCAACAGTGCCATGGCGCCCCTGACAGAGTTGCTTTTATACTTGGCGGATCGCTCCCAGCATATTTATGAAATGATCAGGCCCTGTCTCGCGGCCGGCAAGGTGGTGGTGTGCGATCGTTATTTTGATGCCACGGTGGTTTATCAGGGCTTTGCCAGGGGATTGGACGTCGAGCTGGTCCGGCGATTGCACCAGATTTTGTTTGACGATTTAAAGCCCGACGTCACCCTGCTGCTGGATCTTGCCCCCAGGGTCGGTCTGCAGCGTGCCTGGCAGCAGTTAAATACCGGCCAGCGATCCGGGCAAGAAAGTCGTTTTGAAGCCGAAGCGGTGGCATTCCATGAAAAGGTGAGAGCCGGTTACCTCGAACTGGCCCGTCTTGAACCGGACCGGTTTCGAATTATCGACGCCGCCCAATCTCAAGATCAGGTGTTCGCCATGATACGCAATATCGTAACCTCCATTCTTAAACAAAGTCAGGTTTTGTGATGGGACACTCCATCCTGGATGCCATTGGCAATACGCCGCTGGTTGAAATCAAGAAGCTCAATCCGAATCCCGATGTCAAACTGCTCGCCAAACTCGAACATTTTAACCCCGGCGGCTCCGTCAAGGATCGCGCCGCCCTTTATATGATTGAAGCTGCCGAAAAATCCGGGGAGCTTATACCGCAAAAAACCGTGATCGAGCCAACCAGCGGCAATACCGGGATCGGTCTGGCGCTGGTTTGTACGGTCAAAGGATACCGGCTGCTGCTGGTGATGTCCGATGCGGTCAGCATCGAACGCCAAAAGATCTTAAAGGCCCGGGGGGCCGATATTCTTTTGACGCCGGGGCATCTGGGTACCGATGGCGCCATTGAAGAGGCCTACCGGCTGGCCCTTGAAAATCCGGACACCTATTTTATCCCCGATCAATTTAATAATGAAGCCAACTGGAAGGCCCACTATTATGGAACGGCTGAAGAGGTATGGCGGCAAACCAACGGCAGTGTCACGGCTTTTGTGGCGACCCTGGGAACCACCGGCACGTTGATGGGTGTTTCCCGAAGGCTGAAGGAATATGATCCGTCTATCCAGATCATCGGGGTGGAACCCTATTTGGGCCACAAGATCCAGGGCCTAAAAAACATGAAGGAAGCCTATTGCCCCGAGATCTTTGAAAAAGACCGCCTTGATCAAAAACTCAATGTTGATGATGAAGACGCTTACGAAATGGCACGGCGACTGGCCAGGGAAGAAGGCGTCTTTGTCGGTATGAGCAGTGGTGCGGCGATGGTCGGTGCCTGCAGGGTTGCGGCCGAAATGACGTCAGGCACCCTGGTGGTGTTATTCCCGGACAACGGCGAACGCTATTTAAGCACTTCGCTTTTTGCGGTGCAAGAAGAGGTGAGCCTGAAATTATTTAACAGCCGGTCTCGCAAAAAAGAAGTGTTCGAACCGCGGATCATGGGAAAGGTTGGCGTTTATTCCTGCGGTCCCACCGCACATGCGCGTATCCATCTGGGGGAAATGCGCCGCATTGTGTTTGCCGACCTGCTGTGTCGCTATCTTGAATACCGCGGTTACGCCGTCAACCATTTGACCGATATCAATGATCTTGATGACAAAGCCATCAGCGGCTCCCAAAAAGCCAATGTCGATCTGAAAGAATTTACCGAAGCCAACATTTCTCAATTCAAAGAGGATCTGTCCCTTTTAGGCATTACCGCGGCCAACTCATATGCCCAGGCAAGTGAACATGTCGACGATATGGTGGCGCTCGGTGAAAAGCTGGTTGAAAAAGGATTTGCTTATGAAAAGCTGCGCTCACTGTACTTTAATATTTCGCGCTTTGATGATTATGGCCGGCTTTCCGGGATTGATATCAACAAGATAAAGGTCGGGGCCACGGTTGATCTTGAAAACTACGAAAAACAAAACCCGCGGGATTTTACACTTTTTAAACGATCTAAGCTTTCGGAATTAAAAAGAGGCATCTTTGTGAAAACGCCGTGGGGAAACGCACGGCCCGCCTGGCACATTAAATCAGCGGCGATGTCTATGAAATACCTCGGAGAATGCTTCGACATCCACACCAGCAGCCGCGAGTTGATTTTTCCTCACCACGAAAATGAGAACGCCATATCTGCAGCGATAACCGGAAAGCCGCTTGCCAGGTTCTGGGTACACTGTGATCGTGTGCTTATTGATGGGAAAAAATTGGACGAAAAATCTGCTGAACTGACGATGGTGGATTTAATGAACATCGGCTATTCCGGTCGGGTGATCCGCTTTTGGCTGCTGTCCAGCCACTATCGCAAGCCGATTCCATTTTCAAAAGAGCGCCTGGATAATGCGCGGCGTGCCATTGAGCGCCTGGATCAGTGTATGTCCAATCTTCGCTATGTAAGGAAAGGGCAGCCGTATGCAGAATTGGAGCAGCTGCTATACGACCTTAAAAACGGGTTCTGCAGTGCCATGGATGATGATTTAAATATTTCAGCAGCCCTTGCGACGATTTTTACACTTGTTAAAAAAATAAACACATTGATCCTTAAAAAGAAACTGAGTCCCGCGGATGCATCAAAGATCATCGAAGGGTTTCGCGGTATTGATAAGATATTAAAAATATTTAATTTTTTTGACAACACGCTTGAGCCCGAAATTCAGCGGCTGCTCGACCAGAGAGACAGGGCCCGCTCTGAGAAAAATTGGGAGCGGGCGGATGAAATCAGAAATGAACTCAAATCAAGAGGTGTTATCGTACGGGATCACAATTAGTATAGGGTTCAAAGGTTCAGATGTCAGAAAACAGGGAACCGTAGATTGACGAATATCGAATATCGAAGGAAAAAAACTTCAATATTCGAAATTCCATATTCGAAATTCGATATTCAGAATAGGAAAAATCGCTGGGTCCGGTTTTCGGTCTCTGCCTTTTGGCATCTGTCTTCTGACCTCTGACCTCTGTTAATGAACCGCTGAACCCTTTTGAATGGAGCGTACAGATTGATAAAGCCGATTTACTTCCCCTTTACCTATGTACCCCGTAGCGTCGCGCAGGTATTGGCCGCCTGTTTTCGAAGATTTATCGTGTATCAGCCGTCGGGCAAAAAAGTACCGGATGAGATGCTACCCTGGGTCGAGGCAAATGTGATGGAAGTCCGTGTGCCGGATCGAACCGACGACCCGGCCGTCGAAAAGGTGGTTAAAGATTTTCGATCTTTTGCCAACCTCCATTATGACAGCAAGAATTTGAAAACAGCAGCCGTATCGGGGCAGCACAATGCGACTCCCTTTTTCAGTGAAACGTCGACATCCCAAATCATTTCAGACTTGAAGAAAGGCGGGTCGTCCGATTCGGCGGGAGCGGGTTGGGATCCGCTTTTTTGTGCCAGAGTTTTTCTTGGCTTTGCCCAGGATTTCGACCGCCAGGGGGATGAATTAAACAAAGGACTCGGTGTTCATGAGCGGCATTCCTTCGCGTTACTCAAAACGCTTAAAGGCGAAACCGAAATTGATTCAGCGCCCATTGCACCTGCGAGAGGCAGCGGGGTCGATGACCCCGGAGAATACATGGCCCTGGCCCGGCTTCAGGCCTGGGCCCTGCTTTTCCAGAAAGACCCGGTCGGTTCAGGGCTGTTTGTGACCGGCAGCAAATCGGTCTTCAATCGGTTGATGGCGAAAGTGCCGAAAGCTGAGAAAATTATTGAATCCGCGGGGTGGCCGACAGATGAAATTAAAGATAAGGCCTTCAACCTATGGCGAGATTCTTTTTTAAAGCATCTTGATCAGCTTGGCAAAACCCATTGGTCCGCACCCGGAGATACCGGCATTGACCTTCCCTTGAACAGCGGTGGCGACACCAACGTCAAACTCTCACTATATCTGGTACCCGGCCAAACACCGTTGGATTTTTTTGTCCGACACCTTCATGGGCCGCAGCCCCCCAAAAAACAACCCCATCAAAATTCTAAATATAAAAATATGCTGGTCGGGTTGGTTGAATGGCGACCCTAAACCGTCTATCATTTTTTTTTAAAAAATATCATCAGGACTTGACTCGCTTTTCCAATTGGTATATTGACTTTTCTCTTAAACAGACTCCAAGGTGGATTGCCAACACCTTAATAAAAACCTAATTTGAAAGGAGACATATATAATGGCCTTTAACGTTGTTGTTGACGAAGACAAATGCGCTGGTTGTGAAGAATGTGTCGATGTGTGTCCGGTTGAAGTTTTTGAAATGCAGGACGAAAAGTCTGTACCCGTGAATGCGGATGAATGCCTTGGCTGCGAAAGCTGTGTTGAGGTTTGTGAAGAAGGCGCGATTACCGTAGAAGAGATTTAATTGAGTGTGGCCCTCTGATCATTTTTTATAAGCCGGATCGGAGGGCCCTTTGATATTATACGATTGCCGCCCTGGTTCTATGCGGTTGCCTGAGAACCGCGTTTTATTTTCATCTTTGTTGCTATCCATCCAGCCTCCCAACCAAGTCAGCGCCTGCCTCTCCGATTGAATCCGACACCGGCCCCCAAATGCCCCAAATTTCTTTTTCAGAATCTGCTTGCACCATTGCGCATGGATGTCGTTCGGGCACCAATTTTCCATCAATAATAGAAGCTTGTAGCGCCATCTACAGCTTGCCTGCATAGACAAACTGTGTTAATTGGGTGTTTTAAACCGGGTGTCGAGCAGGCGTTTACATGGCTCCACCCGCAACGCCCCGGGCATCACCGTGCCCATACCTTTTCCGGCCTTTGGCGGAAGAATGCAGGCCATCTGCGCTGCGGGTGGTCATTGAACCGGCATGCCATGAAACAATATGTGATCGATGAACTGAGGCCCGAGGATCATAAAAAAATTAGAAAATACCTGGAAGCGACTTATGGTTCTGCCGAGATGGGCGCAATTTACTGGGTGCCCATTGCAACGGAAATGCTGACCGAAATCCAACATGCGCATACCGATTGCCAGCCCTTTTACTTTGCCATAGATCTGGAAGCAGACCGCTTTGCCCTCGAACTGTTAGTGCGCACCAAAAACAGGATCAGATGCGCCTGTATCGCTTACGCATCCAAAGACCAGCGATCCTGGATTATGGGCGTTATTGATGCCGTATTAGAAAAATTGAATATCGCAACCTAAGAAACGATTGAAAAAGGATAGGTCATGCGGGAATGATTCGGACCCTATACATAACGATCTGGGTCGTTTTTATTACACTGGTGTTGGGCATACTGGTTATCGTGCTCTCGTTTTTTGTCCGATCGGGTAATCCCATGCATAAAATTGCCCAATTTTGGGCCAAATCAATTCTGGTGGTCAGCCGGATTAAAGTTTCCGTCAAAGGGCTGTCCAACATCGATCTTGCGGTTCCTTGTATTTACATGCCCAACCACCAGAGTAATTTTGACATACCGGTTGTGCTGGGGCACCTTGCCGTTCAGTTCCGATGGCTGGCCAAAGTTGAACTTTTTAAAATTCCGATTTTTGGCCGCGCCATGCGCAAGGCCGGCTATATCAGTATTGACCGATGTAATCGCGAATCGGCTTTTGAGAGTCTTAACGTGGCAGCAAAAAAGATAAAAGACGGCGTATCGGTGCTTATATTTCCAGAGGGCACCCGCAGCCGGGACGGTAAAATCCGGTCATTTAAAAAAGGGGGGTTTGTTCTGGCGATAGATTCCGGTGTCCCCATCGTTCCGGTAGTTATCAAGGGCACATACGCCATTATGACCAAAGGCAAGTTTCGCGTCAATCCGGGTCATGTCAGCATGATTATCCACAAGCCGATCGATACTTCGGACTACACTCGCCAGACCAAGGAAGCGCTTATGGAAAGGGTTCGACGCGTTATTTGTGACGGCTTTGAAACCAACGAAACGGGTGAAAGCGTATGCTAAAAATCATCCCTTTAGGCGGGCTCGGAGAGATTGGCCTGAATATGATGGTCTTTGAATACGGGGATACCCTTTTTGTGATTGATGCCGGATTGATGTTTCCTGAAGATTATATGCTGGGTGTAGATTTCGTCATTCCGGATATGGACTACCTCCGGCAGAACAAATCGCGTGTGGCCGGCATCGTATTAACCCATGCGCATGAAGACCATATTGGCGCTTTGCCCTATTTGCTAAAAGACTTCAAAGCACCGGTATTTGGTACACCGTTTACACTGGGGCTGGTCCGCCAAAAACTGGAAGAATTTGATCGTCTGGGCTCAACGGCGTTGCATTCGATTCTACCGGAAGAAAAATTGAAATTGGGCCCTTTTACTTTAGAGTTTATTCGGGTTGGCCACAGCGTTTTAGACGGTGTCGGTATCGCCATTCAAACGCCTCTGGGAAGAATTATTCATACCGGCGATTTTAAAATAGGATTTGGGGCTGTTGATGGAATGACGACGGATGTGAATAAATTTGCCAAATTCGGTGAAAAAGGGGTTTTGGCGCTGTTGTCAGATTCCACCAACGTGGAGCGGGAAGGATCTCCGATTTCCGACAAAGAGATCTATGAGACCCTGACGCGAATTACAACCGGAAGCAGCGGCCGTGTTATTGTAGCACTGTTTGCTTCCAATATCGCCCGCATTCAGGTCATCCTCGATATTGCCAGGGCGAACGGCAAAAAGATCATATTTGACGGCAAAAGCATTGAAGCCAGTGTTCGCATTGCCAGCGAACTGGGATACCTCAACAGCACCGATAACAAGATCATCCAAATTGATGAAGTCGCCGAACATGATGATGAACAAATCATCATCATCACGACCGGCACCCAGGGGGAACCGATGTCCTCCCTGGCACGCATGTCAGCCGGAACCCATAAGCAAATAAAAATAAAAGAGGGGGATACGGTGGTTCTATCCTCTAAATTCATTCCCGGCAATGAGAAGGCGATTGCAAAAATTATTAACAATCTGTACCGAAAAGGCGCGGATGTTATTTATGAGAAAATATCGGATATTCATGTGTCGGGGCATGCCTTCCGTGATGAACTCAGGTTGATGATTAAATTGACGCAACCCCGATACTTTCTTCCGATCCATGGCGAATACCGGCATCTTATTCTTCATTCGCGATTGGCCAAAGAAGTTGGGATTCCCGATGAGAACATTTTATTGGCCGACAACGGACAGATTGTCGAATTCGATAAAAACGGCGGCCGTGTCAATGGCCGGATTCCGACCGGTCGGGTGCTCATTGACGGCAAAGGCGTGGGCGACGTCGGCCGAAGCGTTCTAAGGGAACGCCGGGCGTTGTCGGAAGAAGGCATGGTTGCCGTAAGCATGGCATTTGACGAAGAGACCGGTGTGGTGGTTTACGGCCCGGAAATTGTTTCCAGAGGCTTTGTATTTGAAACCGAAAGCGGCCATTTGTTGGAAGATGCCCAGTGTGTGGTTCTGGAGATTGTGGAAGAAATAACACCGGAGGTTGCCAATCGGGTGGATAAGATCCGATCAAAGCTTAAAACGGCTTTACGGCAATATTTTTTCTTTACCATCGGACGCCGTCCGGTTATACTTCCGTTTATTATGGAAGTTTGATTAGCTCCTGGTCATTAGCTCCTGGCCGCTAGCAACTCAATCTTTCAAAGTTCAAAGGTTCTGCGACTATAGGATTTATTAGATTAGTTTTATTTGTTTTATTGGTTTCATTGGTTAGCTTAAACCGAACCAATTGAACGAATTAAACCAATCAAAAGACTGATAGATGCCTGACTCCTGAGTCTTACAACCCGTAACCCGATACAAACTTATGCGCAAAGAGATCGTCGGTATATTTTGCTTTTTTCTCGTCATTTTTACTCTGATCAGTCTGGTGTCATTTAGCCCCAATGATCCCTCGATAAACAATGCCAAAGCAACCGGCTCGATTCACAACCTGTTCGGTGTCGTCGGTGCACATGTAGCGGGCATCCTGATAGGACTGTTTGGACTGGGCGCTTTTTGGATCCCCCTTTTGCTGCTTTTGACCAGCATCCATTTCTTTGGTGATCACCCGATGCAGGCTAAGATTTCAACCCTCATCGGCGGTATTTTACTGGTGGTTACCACCGGCAGTCTGCTGGCGACGCGTCAAAATACCTATGTCATGTTCGGCAGCGAATTTTCAGCCGGCGGCCTGGTCGGCATTCCGCTTAAATCATTTCTGATAAAATACACCAATTTTACCGGTGCAGTAATCATCCTGATTCTGATGTGGATCGTCGGCTTCATCCTGGCAACCGGTTTTTCACTGATCGCCTTTTCCTTACGATGCTGGGATTGGATTTCAGCCATAGCCGACCACGTGATGACCCTATATATCAAGTGGAAAGAACGCCGCGAACGATCAAGGAAATTCGCTAAAATTGACCGTGAAACCACCCGTAAAAAGGCCAAAAAAATAAAAATAAAGGCCTCGACGGCCAAACCCATCAAACCTGTTGCGGCTCCCAAACAGGAAGAATTCAAGTTTATGAAGACCGGAAAAGGCTTCCAGCTGCCGTCGATTAATTTTCTGGATGAGCCGGAATTTAAGATCGGTTCGGCGGATGATGAAAATCTGCGGATGCAGTCCCAGCTGCTTGAAAAGAAACTGGAAGATTTCGGTGTCCAGGGCAGGGTGGTTGAAGTCGCCCCCGGACCGGTGATTACCACCTTCGAATATGAGCCGGCTCCCGGCGTGAAGATCAATAAAATTGTCAACCTGACAGATGATCTGGCACTGGCCATGCGCGCGACCAGTATCCGGATTGTGGCCCCGATTCCGGGCAAAGCAGCCATTGGAATTGAGGTCCCCAACGCCAATCGTCAGGTGGTCAGATTCAAGGAGGTCATCGCATCCAGTGCGTTTGAAAAGTCAAAATCGAAGCTGACCCTGTGCCTGGGCAAGGACATTGTCGGCAATCCGGTGGTTGCGGAATTGGAAAAAATGCCCCATCTGTTGATTGCTGGCGCCACCGGTACCGGCAAAAGCGTGGCCTTAAATGCAATGATTTGCAGCCTGCTGTATAAATCCAAACCGGATGAGGTCAAAATAATTATGGTTGATCCCAAACGCATTGAACTATCGAGCTATGATGGGATTCCCCATTTGATCACCCCGGTGGTCACCAATCCAAAGAAAGCCACCAATGCGCTTTTCTGGGCGGTCCGCGAAATGGAGCGACGTTACGAGCTGCTGTCTGAAATGGGCGCCCGCAATATCAAACAATATAATAATAAGGTGGCAAAGGCCAATAAGCCGGCTGACAAAGAACCGCCGGAATACCTGCCTTATATTGTCATTGTCATCGATGAGCTGGCCGATCTGATGATGCTTGGTTCCCGGGACGTTGAGGTGGCTTTAACCCGGCTGGCCCAGATGGCAAGGGCTGCCGGCATCCATCTGATTTTGGCCACCCAGCGGCCGTCGGTGGATGTGCTCACCGGCATCATAAAAGCCAATTTCCCGACCCGTCTGACATTTCAGGTCTCTTCCAAAACCGATTCTCGAACGATTATCGATACCGTTGGTGCGGAACATCTGCTCGGTAGCGGGGACATGTTGTTTTTGCCGCCCGGCACCGCCAAATTGCAGCGTATTCACGGCGCCTATATTTCAGAAACCGAACTCAGCCAGATTAATGCGTTCTTAAGGCACCAGGAAAAACCGGACTATGATGAAGAAGTTACCGAAGTATCCGCGATCGAACCTGGCGAATCCGACGATGATGAATATGATGAACGCTATGATGATGCGGTGGCCCTCATTACCAAGACCGGGCAAGCTTCTATTTCCATGATTCAGCGCCATTTACGCATCGGTTATAATCGAGCGGCCCGGATTATTGAAAAGATGGAAAAAGAGGGTATCGTCGGCCCTTCAGACGGCGCCAAGCCCAGAGACGTACTCGTCACGAGCTATGATCGCAGGTCACAGGAGTGATGGCCACGGGCTCCTGGCAACTGGCTGCTGAATACCGGGTTGCGCGTTACGCGTTACAGGTTGAGGGTGTACGGTGCCTAAATTCAACATTATCACCTTTTTGATTTAAAAATATCGAATATCGAACAAGGAATATCGAACCGCAGAAGTATTTCGAAGAAGCTTGCAAAATAATCGACTTCGATATTCTGCGGTTCCTTGTTCTGCGGTTCTGCGGTTCAATACGGAGTCGGGCAGCCCGAAGCGGCTGTTAAAAACCAGCCGCCAGCAGTGAGTAGCCGGAAGCAAGCAGTCCTTGATAAGAGACCAGAGGGTGTCCATGAATATTGACCCGGAGCTAATATCTGCAACCAAAGGTTTTCTCGATGAAGATGAAGGCCGCTGTCTTTATGAGATTGCGCGTAAGGCCAGTCGGTTGGGACCCTGCCTGGAGATCGGCAGTTATTGCGGCAAATCAACGATCTATATCGGTGCTGCTTGCAAAACGAACAACAGCATCCTGTTTTCCATAGATCATCATCGCGGGTCTGAAGAACAACAACCCGGACAGGCTTATTTTGACCCCGGGCTTTTTGATCCTGAAACCGGCCGGCTGGATACCTTTCCGGTATTTCGCCAGACCCTTGAAAAAGCCGGCCTTGAAAATACGGTCGTTGCGATGGTCTGCCGCTCGGAGGTGGCCGCACGCTGCTGGGCAACGCCTCTGAGCTTGGTTTTTATCGATGGGGGGCATACTGCTGAAGCGGCGCAAAGCGACTATGCGTGCTGGGCGCGGCACATTTTACCGGGAGGATATCTTTTGATCCATGATATTTTCAAAGACCCGCAAGAAGGCGGACAGGCACCCCATCAAATTTATGATCTGGCGCGTTCTTCTGGACAATTTGATCCCCTGCCGATGATAAAGACCCTGGGCGTCCTTCAGCGCAAAAAAAATAAATAAAATTTATTTTTTTTCTTTCCGAAAATAAACCACCAGACTCTTCCCCAGAATCGGGTTCATCAATCTGTCCGCCCATCTGACCAGTTCCGGTTTTTCCATGATATCCCAGGACAAAAAGCGATGGTAAAGATTCACCAATGAAGCGTCTGCGCGGTTGGGCCCCACCAAACATTTTAACCACCAGTAGGGGGTGTGCAGGCTGTGAGCGTAATGAAGCGCCCAGCGTTTAACACCGTAACTTTCCAGCAAGGTAATGAGCGTCTTTTTTTTATATATCCGGACATGCCCGTTGTCTGAATTACGGTATTCTGATGAGAGCGTCCAGCAGATTCGTTCCGGTAAAAACCGCGGGACACTCACCACAAGGTTTTGACCCGGCTTAAGGACCCGGATGATTTCGCTTGCGGCGCCCCGATCTTCTGAAATGTGCTCCAATACCTCGGAACAAATGACAAGATCAAAGAAGTCGTCTTTAAACGGCAGTCCGCTTACATTCGCCATCGTCAGGCCCCAGATACCGCCTCCGCTTTCGTCCAGTTGGTCGTGAAATCTTAACCTGTCTCTTGCTTCGACGAGCGTCTCATGGCTCAAATCCGCACCGATGGTTACCACGTTTTTGAAACCATGTGCGGCACAGGTGTGTCGGCCTGTTCCGCAGCCGATATCCAGGATGCGGCAACCGGCTTTGATGTCCAACCTGCTAAAATCTACCGTGATCATCAATCGTTTCTCGATATGCCGCTACGGTTTTTTCGGCGGCTTTCAACCACGTAAAATGCTGATGCACGCGATCGTAGCCGGCCTGTCCTAATTTTTGAGCCAGCTGCGGTTGATCCAGAACCGAAACAATGGCGCCGGCAAGGGCGTGATGGTCGGCCGGTGGTACCAGGATTCCGGCATCACCGACGACCTCGGGCAGGGCCCCGCCGGTGGTACTGATTACCGGTACGGCGCATGCCATGGCCTCGCCGACCGGCAACCCAAATCCTTCATACACCGAAGGGACAACCGCGGCCGCGGCTCTGGCGTATTCACGCACAAACTGCTCGTTGGCAATTCGACCTGTGAATGTGATTAGATTTTCGATGCCCAGCTTCTGAATTAATTCCCGGCTATATCCGTTTTTTTCGGGTGTTCCGACAACCGTGAGTTTGACCGGGTGCGTTTGGGCGACGTTTGAGACCGCCCGCAGTAAGAAATAAAGTCCTTTTAGAGGCATATCGGCGCTGTTGGTCACAATCAGCCGGTTTTTTTCCCGGGGGATTTCAGGCATCGGATAAAAAAGATCGGTGCGAATACCGTTGGGTACGACTCTGAATCGGTCCGGGGAGATATTAAAGTCCCGGGAGATATCCATACTGGCGGCTTTTGATACGGCAATGATATGCGAAAGCATTCTGGAAACGCGTTTTTGCATGCCGACAAACGAATACCAGCGCCATTGTTGCATCTTTTTCCATATCGTCGGGGCAGAACGGACGGCGATTTTGCGATCAACGGTGATGGGATGGTGAATGGTGGCAATGGTTGGCAGCCAATCTTTTATGGTCATCAAACCATATGACAGGCCCTGGTTGTCGTGAACGATATCATAATAATGGCGCCTGTTTCGCAAAAAACGTCGGGCCCGCAACCCAAAGGTAAAGGGCTCGGGGAATCCCATGGTAGAAACGCCCAGCCATTCAAGCAGATTGATAGGCTGTAAAAGTTCTTTTAAAGACGGCATCCGAAACAGATCATCCGGGTTGTATAGATCCAGAGATGGAAGCTGATAACAGGGGATGTCATTATCCAGGTGTGGCTGCGGTGGCCCGACAACGACTTCTACCTGATGCCCGAGATCTTTCAATGCCCGGCTTAAATTTTTCAGATAAACGCCCTGGCCGCCGCAATGCGGATTGCAGCGGTAGCTTAAAAGGCAGATTCGCAAGGGATTAGATGTTCCCGCAGGCAATTTTGAATATTCTGTGTGTTTTGTTTTGATGCTCATTTTCCCTGTTAAAATGAGATCGTTTTATCCGAATCGTCGTCGTCCTCGTCCTCGGCCGGCGTGTCCAAGGATACCGTCTTCTGTCATGATTTTAAGAATAAGGCAATACATATCAGCAAGCACCCGGATTCAGGCGGCTAAAGTTTTTTCCCAAAGTGTCGATATCACACTCAGCGGCTTTGGTAGGTAATGATAATCTTAACCCTCTGAAATTATTCTTAACCTAAAATGAGCGTTTCAAATTTTAAAAAAATAGCAGGCTGTACACGATCTTTGCGGATTATTGCCAATGGATAGTGAAAAAAAAGAAACCATTCTGTTTGTCGATGACGAAGAGAGTATTTTAAGCGTTTCCAGTGAATACTTTCAGCGCAAAGGCTACCAGACGCTCACCGCCAAAGATGGCTTTGAAGCACTCAAGATTCTTGAGCGTGAAAAGGTGGACTGTTGTTTTACCGACATTAATATGCCTGTAATGAACGGGCTCGAGCTTGCCGAAAAAATCAGAATAACCGACAATACCATGCCGGTAATCGTTATGACCGGCTATCCTTCCCTGGAAAATACCATTCAGACCATAAAAAACGGCGTGGTTGATTTTTTAATCAAGCCGGTCAACTTAAAGCAGATGGAATTGAGCGTTCAGCGGGTGATTCAACAGCGCAAGCTGTTTGTCGAAAACGTTCTCCTAAAAAAGGAAGTTGAAAGCACAAGGCGCCTGGAAAAATTAAACCAGGAACTGCTTTATAAAGTTGAGGAACTCAATATCCTCAACGAAATAATGGGCAAATTTGCCGCCATCAGCTCCAGCAGCGATGTATTCAAAGGGACGGTTGACATGGCGCTGGAGATCGCCAATGCGGATCTGACCCACTTTTATGTAGTCAATGAAACCGTTCAAGAACCGGTTAAGGTGTCATCATCAAAAACCGAGTCCGCCTGTTGCGCCGCCTCCCCGAATTGGAAAACCGGCCACAAGGATTCGCCAACGCCGGCCCCGGCCACTTTGAAACCCTTAAGATCATCACTGATAATGGAAGTCGTTTCGGATCAGATTCCGCTATTGATATCTGAAAACACCGGCGGCAACGGTCTGCCGGCTGAAATCAACTCGGCCATGATTGTGCCTTTAAAAATCCGGGATAAGGTTTTTGGCGTGATCACCGCCATCGTCAATCGGGGACAAAAGCGTTTTGCCGAAAAAGATCTTTACTATCTTTCTTTTCTAGCGCAAAGCGCAGCGCAAGCCATCGAAAATCTGGCGCTTTATGAAAATATATATCAGAATCTTTTTGCGACGCTTTACGCTTTTGTAAAAGCAGTGGAAGCCAGGGACTTATATACCCAGCAGCATTCCAGCCGGGTTACCGGATTGTCCCTGATTTTAGGTCGGCACCTCGGCTGCACCAAAGAAGAAATGGACATTCTCAATTTTGCAGGTCAGCTGCATGACATCGGCAAAATCGGCATCCGCGATGACATTCTGCTAAAGCCGGGCAGGCTGACCGACGATGAATTTGAAAAAATCAAAGATCATCCCGTCATCGGAGCCAATATTCTGGAGCAGCTGGGTTTGTGGGAAAAAGAAAGGCAAATTATTCTCCGGCACCACGAACGTGTGGACGGCACCGGTTACCCCGATGGCATCAAGCAAAAGGATATTCCGTTTTTAGCCCGCATTTTATCCGTAGCCGATGTCTACGATGCCATGGCCTCTGACCGCGCTTACCGTAAAAAAATGGAAGATCCGGTCATTATCAAGATAATCAACGAAGGTGACGGTTCCCAGTTTGATCCGGATGTGGTAGCGGCTTTCAATCAGGCCTATTCGGCCGGCAAAATTACCCGTTATATGGAGACCGGTAAGATCAAATAAAACCGGTCCAACGCCCCAATCTATCCTGTCTAAAAATTCCCCATAGCGCTTACTATTTAGAGTTCATTCTCATATAGGCAAAGGGGACGTTGGTGAAATATTGACATTTGAATAAAAGAATCCTGCCACATTAAGCCGGAAAACGACAAGTCAAGGCCCCGGAAGGACCAGTCTCCGCTCTTGCGAGCTATGCCTCGGCAGGCAATTCAGGCCGTAAAACGACAAGTCCTGAAAAAAAGGTACGGGGTTGATTTATTGCTTTTTCGGAAAAGAGAACACTATTTACATGGTGCACTTTGAATTTGAATTCACCTTTTCGCCTAAAAAATTAGGGGTGGATCGATCAGCCACCCCTTTTTCATTGCATAACACGCAGCCTACCATTATGGCATGGCGGTCCGTTTTAGGATTCCCCGGCAGATTTTTTTTCCAGCTCATCGATGCGTATATTGATCGCATCTAATGATTTTTTTAAGTAATCCGCCTCGGCTCTCAACATCTCGATCTCATCGGCTGCGGACGCTTGAAATATCGGACCCGCAGCGGGCGGGTACCATCCATAGCTCCCGCCATAACCCCGCCGCATGCTCGCCCCACGGCCGAATCCGCCTCTGAAACCGCGTCGCAACCCCAAACCGCGACCATAGCTGTAGCCGCCTGCATAGCCGGGGACTGTTCCAGCTGTTGCCGGATTGCAGCGTCCTCTGGCGCCGCCGGTCATGGGACCGGCACCCATGGGACCTGTTCGATCAAAACCAGGCATAATATCACCTCCTTTAAGTATTTTTAATTATTAGAATAGTTGATTAATCGTTCTGTTAAGACCGTTTGCCCCGACCTTGTCCAGAACCTCTGCCTTTGCTCCGAGTCCGGCCGTCACCTCTGCCTGATCCCCGGCCTTGCCCCCTGCCGGATCCGATGCTGCCCGGCCCTTGCGGTACTGGCGCTCCGCCTTTAGGGTTGCATCTCCCACGGCCTCTCCCTGTTTTTGGCCCCTGGCCCTGCGGACCTGTTCTATCTCCTTGTGGCATGTTGTTCACCTCCTCTTTAAGGAATGATATCGGTTTATGGTTATTCGTTTTTAGGCAACGCCATGCGCTTAAGCGCTATTCGCCCCGCCAACGCCTGCCTCTTCTGCGGCGACCCTGCCCCATACCGCGGAATTCGAATGTTCCACCCTCGATTTTCAGGGTTTTACCGGTAATCAGGGCTTCAGCCACGATACTGCGTGCAGCACCGAGTATGCGGCCGAACGTATGTCTGGATACCTGCATCATATTGGCGGCCGTTTCCTGATCCAGATGCTCAAAATCGCTCAGCCGAATAGCTTCCAGCTCTTCCACGGACATAAATACTTCTCCGCTGATGTTCATGCCGTGGGGAACAAAAGCAGTTATTGCTGGATAACCGGATACAAATCTGGGCTTTTTGGGTCGCGGCATCGTAAACAACCTCCTATTATGCTCATTTGATCATAACATAAACACAGAAAAATGTATAGTCAAGAAAAAAAAATGCTCATATGATCAAAATATTCAATCTGGAACTCGTACGGTTTTAGCACATCTGCTGTTCAGGGAAGAAAACCGAAAAATAGGGGAAATTGATGAAATATTGACATTTGAATAAAAGAATCCCTGCCAGATTAAGCCGGAAAACGACAATTCAGGGCCCCGTGGGGACGATTCAGGCCGTAAAACGACAAGTCCTGAATAAAGGGGTACGAGGTTGATTTATTGCTTTTTCGAAAAAGAGGACAGTATTTATTTTTTTAAGGATGTCCCCTTTTTCTCCCAGGCCCCGTGGCCTGAGGGAAAGACGAAACGCAAATATCCTCCTATTGTTTCTTATTTTGCTGCTTTAGATTGAGTTTCTTTTCCAGTTTAAGCCATAATTTCAGTTATATGATGTCGCTAAGCTGCATTAATTCTTCTCTTTCGCATCGACGGTGGTCTTTATTGATCAGCGCCGGAAACACAAGGTCGGCATTTTTCATCCTGGAGTTCCTGGCCGGGGCATATCGTCCAGCGCCTTTTGAACACCTTTAAAGTATGGGAGGCAAGGACGCAGGTATTTGAAAAGAATCCGGCAAAAGATATAGAGAGGAATAAACACAAATGTGGTGCCGACCGTCTTTCCGAAAACCAGAGACAGGGGAAATGCCAGGGCAAATTGCACGTCCGCAAAACGCGTCTGCATCCAGCCCAGCGCACAGGGTATCGGCCATAGAACTCCAGCGGAATAAGCGACCATGGTGAAAAATCGCTTACCCCAAACATCGGTTGCTTCCTTGTTTAAAGCCCGATAGCTGGCCCTATCGCCGGACCGGTATGCTGCCATGGATAATTTTTCCTTTGTCTCCATCTCGGTCGTCATTTCATCAATGTAGCGATGATTAAACCGAAGGGCCAACGAAACACTGATTTCTCCTACGACAACGCACAGAAAGGACAGAAAAAATGTTCCCATAAAATAGTCTGCCAGCGGCATACCGGTGATGCGGTAGAAAAATATCAGGAAGCTGTCTGCTATCAAATAAAAGCGGGTAAGAATATCTGTCATTTGAATTTATGATGGTCTTTAAAAAGATCAGCTTATTTTAGCCGTAAAAATATGCTTTACGGTCTGAGACCGGGCGTAGACCCGGCTCCCGGAGAAACAAAGTTTGGTCATCACCCTTAGATGATATTGATGCCGAAAAAGCCCCGCAGCGTATATCTCAGACCAATGAAAATTGCTAGGACAATGAAAATTCCCTTCAACACTTTGTTGGGAATATATTTTCCCGTCCGCGGCCCGATCATCGCACCGATGAAAATACCCACCAGTTCGGCACCGATCATCGGCCAGTATACCTGAACGCCTTTAAGCACCATAAAATTGAAAATGGCGAAGATCATTCCAATCAAAACGGATAGCGCAGAGGTTCCGGCCACCACGAACATGGGCAACCCGACAACACTGGTCAGGAATGGAACATACAGGAATCCCCCACCGACACCGAGAAATGAGGCGATACAGGAAATGACAAATCCACCGATAAAAGCCCATATCGGACTGAAGGTAAACGTCTGACCGAAGAAAGAGAACTGCGTTTTTGCCAGGCCCCATTTCAAAGTCTTGATTCCCTGATCTTTGATGTCTTTTTTTTCTTTAATGGTGGCTTCAAAAGCCTTGGCTGACGCCTGAGCCTCTTTCTTCGATTTTTGTCCCCGCGGGGTCATTTCATAGATCATAAAGCCGCCGATGACAAAAACGCAAAGGCCGAACCAGCCCTGATACTGGGAAAATTTTATCTTTCCGGCCGTGGTAAACACCACCAGCAATGTTGCGAATAAAGCCCCGATACCTAAAAAGAAACCCAGGGCGGTTACCAGTCTTTTTTGCCGGGCGTAGTTTATGCTCGATACCAGAGCCGCAAGGCCGACGAGCCACTGGTTGGAAACCCGGATACTGTCGGTAACGAATTTGTTCAGCCCCGGTGCCGTCGTTTTAAATGTCTTGGCATAAGACCCCAGACCGTAGATCGTCATATGCCCGACACCGGCCATAATGCCGCCAAAAGCGCCGACGGTCGAAAATATCCAACCGACCCAGATCGCCCAGAAAAATCCGACGATCAGGCTGACATCCGGTGCGCCGGGAATTCCGAGAAATCCTGGTGCGGCCTTGGGGTCAATCTGGCCTTTTTCAGTCCCTTGCGGGGCTTTGGCAATGGCCTCTTCGAGCGTCATAGCATAAGCGGGCGTCAGCATCGGGACGGCTATAAAGGCAGCAAGAAACGCACATAAAAAAACAATTTTTATCCTGTGATTCATATCCTCCTCCTTCCGTGATGGTTAAGGTAGATCTGGCATCAACGGTGTTGTGAAAAGTCCGCCGCCTGCACAATGGTGTCGGATAACATCTTGAAAAAATGCTCCAGATGCTCGCCGGAACGGTTGACGCATCATTCTTTCGGAGATTTGTAAACCAAAAATGAACAGAGTTTGCAGATATCGAAACCCGGATACGTTTCTCCGGTCCGTGGAAAAGACACACCGCCGTCCCGGATGGTTCTTTCCAGCATCCACTGGACCGTCGGTTTCAGGTGGTTTCCCGGCCAAATCCAGTTGATTTCACCCTGCTCGGTCTTTCCGGCCGTATAGCTGCTGCTGCACATGGGGGTAATGTTGGGTTCTTTGGTGACAAAGCACTGGACAAGGCCGTGGCAAACCGAGGAATTCATGGTCATGACCATTTGAAATGGGTGGGTGTCGTATGCCGCACACCAATCGTTGCCCAGATGGTAGGCTTGCAGTACGTCCGACATGCCGTGGATGACATCCGGTTCGAAGGTCGCTTTGTGAAGCGCCGCGGTGGCATAGGCCAGCAGTCCTGCGGGCATTCTCTTTTTGGTCTGGACGAACCGCTCCGCCTGAGCGCGGTCTTTGGTATACTTCAGATGGCTCTTGATTTCCGACTCATCAAGGCCCTTCCAGTTGAAAACATATTTTGCATTGGTACAGCCGGTCTTTTCCGGCGTAACCAGTACCGTATCCCCCCGCTGTCTTGAGGCGGCAACGGCATGACAGACGGTATAGGGATGCAGCCCGACTTTGTAACTGGCATTTTTTTTGAAGTCTTCCAGTTCATCGTTGGAATAAAAAAATTTGACCGCCACCGGGTAATATTTCATTCTTAAAAGATTGCGCAGCGAAAATACGATATCCGCATTGCTCAGATCTCCTTTCTCAAGCATTGCTCCGGCAAACTTCACATCGTCCAGCATTTTATCGGTTTCAATCATGGTATCCGCCCTCCTCTAGCGTGGATTGTAGCAACCGTCGTTTTCTCATTTTTTCTTCTTAATCGCATGACAATGGCCCCGGGAAGAATTGTTTTCTGGAGGCCTCTTTTCCGGTGAATTTATTTTGATAAGGCCGGCTCACGTCTATTGCGCAGGATATTTTTTAATGGTCGCAGACGTTAGCGCCGCTCATCAGCGTATTATCTAAATAGCTATTGACGAGTTTTTCGGGTTCCAGCTCAGGGGCTCCGGTTATCACTTTGATACCTTTCTCATTAAACATACCGATGGCGCGTTGTCCCATGCCGCCGGCAATAATGACGTCGGCTCCCAAATGGTGCAGCCAGCTTGGAAGAACACCGGGTTCATGGGGCGGGGGTATCAACATTTGCGTGTCCGTAATTTCATTATCGGAAACTTCGATTAGGGCGAACTCATGGCAATGCCCGAAATGTGCGGTTAATTTTCCATTTGCTAAAGGTATGGCAAATTTCATCGTTACATTCCTCCTATTTTTCTTATGGAATTTGTAAATTCAATATATCTGATAGGGTGTTCCAAATTTTGTGAACCGCCTCTCCGGCGCTGGACGCACTGTTATACTCAAAAATCGTTTGGCCCTGTACCATGGCTTTTGTGAAGATCGGATCGAAGGGAATCCTGCCCAGGCAGCATAGACCTTCATCTGCGGCAAAATTTTCAATATCCCGGGTCAGGTCCGGATTGAGGTCAAATTTATTGACGCACACCATGGCCGGCACCTTGAAATGGTTTGCCAGTTTGGCGCCGCCAATGGAAGCAATTACCGGACACCCGACGCCTGGAGGGCCATCTGTAAGAATAAGATCAAGATTTTTTTCGTCTGCGAGTCTTTTTGATTCCTGCCGCACGAGAGTTACCAGTTTACCTGAATTTTCCTCAGCAATTCCCAGCCGGGCATGAACCATGGGGCCGAAGCGGGTGTCTGAATTAAACCATTCGCCGCATGTATTTTCCGGGAAGTCGATCGCCTTTTCCGGGCAAAAATAGAGGCATACGCCACACCCCTCGCAGTCGATGCGATTGACTTTAAAATCATCGCTGATTGCGCTAAACCTGCAAAGGTCCAGACATAGGCCGCATTCGGTACACCTGTTTTTATCAATATCTGCAGTATGACCTGATTTAAAATCAGCACACATAAATATACGTGGGTGCATAATCAGGTGAAGATCGGCCGCGTCTACATCTGCATCACACAGAACTTTGCTTTTAGCTAATGATGCAAATGCCGCAATTAAACTGGTTTTACCTGTTCCGCCTTTACCGCTTATGACAACCAATTCTTTCATCTCAAATTGCACCGGGTTGTTTGATCAACTTTTCAACTTTATAATGGAGCCCCTGAAAGCTGTCACGCCACTCAGGCATCACGTCCACAAGCATTTCTCCCTGTGAATAGGCCTCGGCAATTTTCCGATCAAAAGGGATTTCCATGAGGATCGCAAGTCCCATTTGATGTGCGTATTGGCGCACATTGTCATCTCCCAGGTCACTGCGATTGATGACCAACCCCAGCGGTATAGCCATCATCTGAGCTGCAGCGACGGCCAGCTTTAAGTCATAAAGGCCGAAAGGCGTGGGTTCGGTAACCAGAATCACAAAGTCGGCATTTTTCATGGACGCAATAACCGGACATGAAGTTCCCGGAGGGGCGTCGATGATGGTGAGTTTTTCAGGATTTTCATAGGAGCGCACTTTTTTAATCAAGGGCGGCGACATGGCTTCACCTACCCGCAACTTGCCGTGAATGAATTCTATGCCGTTGCTGTGGCCTTTTTGAATGACACCGAGTTCCCGGTCACTTTGCGTGATGGCGCCTTCCGGACAGACTTCCCAGCACCCCCCGCAGCTATGGCAGAGCTCTTCAAAAACCAATACATTTTCATTGACCACCGCAATGGCTTTAAACTGACAAATCTCACCACATTTTCCGCAAAAGGTGCACTTTTCTTCGTCGACTTCAGGAACCGACACAAAAACAGTTTCCGTTTCCTCGAAGGAAGGATTTATGAAAAGGTGGGCGTTGGGTTCTTCAACATCACAGTCCAGAAGCTGAACATTAGAACCGATCGATCGGGCCAGGTTTGTTGCAATCGTTGTTTTACCTGTTCCGCCTTTTCCACTGGCAATACTAATTATCATATTAATTTTCGATTTCTGCTAATCACCTAGCTCTAATTTATGAATGCGGGTAATGATGCCTTCTAACTGCTTATTTATGTCGTCGGCCTTTTTCTTGAGAGTTTCCAGTTCCGAATCATTTGAGGCCGAACCCGATCCTTTTTTTATTGTTGTGCGCTGGCCCGATAGGGCATCATCTT
>WOR8_10001515_pt1 | contig 32035 bp, 28 predicted proteins | sample DeeMarSeWOR38_10_FD_19890 | JGI IMG/M metagenome (IMG submission 19890) | reverse complement strand
AAAAAAATGTTAAACAAAAACCGGTCTATTACCGGAGATATCAAAACTATAAATATTAATAGCAATTACCTAATTAATTATTTGTAAAACTATTTTGATTTAACGAATTGAAATTTTGGCAAACCTCTCCGAAATCAGGGGATTTTAATCAAGTGCAAAATTGACGGTGGCTTTTGCGTGTATTTCAAGTGTATTAAAAACGGGCATTGGTGTGTCTTCCTGCTTTATTAAAAGCGGTATCTCAGTGCATCCAAGCACTATTCCCTCCGCACCGGTTGTATTTAAATCATCAATTATTTTTAAGAACTTCTCTTTCGTTTCTTTCCTAAATTCTTCTTTCAGCAGCTCGTTCATGATTGCGTTGTGAATAAAATCCCGGTCGGATTTTTGAGGGACCAAAGAATCTATTCCAGCCTCTTTTAATCTTCTGATATAAAAATCCATTTCCATTGTATACTTAGTACCGAGCAAACCAATTGTGGTGAGATTTTGTTTTTTTATTTCACCTGCAGTTGCATCTGCGATATGAACGATGGGAAGATCAATTAATTTTTCAAGATCATCCGCATACTGGTGTAATGTGTTTGCGCATAAAACTAAAAAATCTGCCGAAATATTTTTTAGTTTTTCTGCAGCATTTAAAACTAACTTAAAAATTCCCGCATGATCATCTTTTTTATTAAGCTGATCAATTACGGAGTAATTAAAGGAGTAAACAACACACTTTGCGGAATTTAAGCCGCCGAGTTTTTTATTTGTTTCCTGGTTTATAATGCGGTAATATTCAACGGTTGAAGTCCAGCCCGTTCCGCCAATTAAGCCAATTGTTTTCATTTATATTTTACAGTGCGCTAAAGTAAGCGCCGAGATAGTAGGGCCAAATGAAAATAGCCAGCAGACCTTTAAAGAAAGAAACTTTCAAAAATCCAATTGTAAAGAGCCAACCCATAAACCAGATCGGACCCATTATTCCCGCAACTTCTACTTTTCTGCCCATTTTTGTTCTCCTGTTTTTATTGAAAATTATACGTTTAAACTTAAAAAAAATATTATTGGTTTAATTTATATTAAGAAATATTTCTTATATTAAATTCATAGCGGAATAAAGATAACTAAATTAAAGGAGGATGTGTGGCACGAAAAATCATTGGTGTTATTGTAGGATACATTACAATGTTTGTGTTTGTCTTTTTAAGTTTTACAATATTATTTCTAATTATTGGTCCCGACGGCGCCTTCCAAATGGGGAGTTATCAAGTTTCAACTATCTGGATAATTTTGAGTTTTGTACTTGGATTTATTGCGGCAATTTTAGGCGGCCTGGTTTGTGTGCTGATTGCCAAGGAGAGGAAAATCGCACTCTGGCTTGCGGGGATTGTTCTTGTTTTAGGTTTTCTGCTGGCAATTCCTGCTTTAGGAGAAGCTGAGTTAAACACAGTCCGCGAAGGAAATGTTGATAACATAGAAGCAATGCAAAACGCCAAGCAACCGCCAATCACACTTATTCTTAATCCTATTATTGGTGCAATTGGTGTATTAGCAGGGTCACGGTTGAAAAAAACATAGCAAATGGATAAAAAAAGATAATAAAAGAATCATATTCAACTGTCTGAGAAACCAAAGATACCACGAACGGAGAGAGTGCGGTTAAAATTTTATTATTTACCAGGTTTAATGATGTAAAAAAATTTCAAAAATTTAATGTTCGTTCCAACTCAACACTTCTATTTCTGATCCCACATCGATTTTACCAATGCCATCTGTTACCATATTCTGTCCGAATAAAACGTTTCCGTTTACTTTTCTAAACTTTGCTAATGTGTCAAGTGGTTCTTTTTCTTTTTCCCCCGTGATATGATTTACTGTTGTTATTACACAGCGTGCACATGGTTTCACAACATCGAACTCAATTTTTCCAATTCGTATTTTTTGCCACCTGTCCTCATCAAATGGTTTCCCTCCGCTGAAAACAAGATTGGTCCTGAACCTGCTCATAGGCAATGCTTTTCCCATTCTGTAGTTCAATTCGTTTAAAGATTCTTCACCAATAATTAAAAAGGGATATGCATCCGCAAAGCTAACAGATTTGTTCCTTGCATATTCCGTGTTTACTTCCCTTCTAAAGTCGTCTGACATAAAAACCAGTCGGCATTTAAAACCCAGCTCTTTTGTAAACCAGTCATCAATTTTTTGGGAGTAGGTTCGTGCTGTGCATTTATCACCCCAGACAGTAACTTCTAAATCCGAAGAGCCATCAGGTACCGGAGGAATTAATAATTCATTAGCTTTAGATTGACTGTGGGAGACATGCAACACATCATTTTGAATTTCTGTCCGCAGCAAAGCCATTTGTGGATGATCTCTTTGGGTAAAGAAAGTTCCGTTTTCATAAATGAGCATCCATCTTCTGTCGTATTTCAATCCCCGTTCTTCAACGAAGGAGGAGGGAAGACTAACTCCGCCGAGAGACTTGACAGGATAAATATTTATTTCAGTCAGTTTATAAATCAAGTTCTATTTTACTTCTTACCAGACTTAAAATTATTTATTTATTCAGGACAATAAGCGTTACTTCTGGTGTGGAATTATAGCGAATGGGTGCCAAAGACATACCCAGTCCACGCGTAACAACCATTAACATGCCCGGCCCGGCTTTGTCCGGGTAATCAAACCAAAAATCACCGCGGATATATTTTGTTTCAAACATAGTGGGGGATAATTGTATGAAAGGGAAAACAAATGAAATCTGACCACCATGAGTGTGTCCAGCCAGAAAGAGGTTGTAATTGTTTTTTTGTGCGATTTCAATTAAATGCGGTCTGGGTTGATGCGTTAAAAATATTTTAAAATCATTTTGATTGCCGACAGAAAGACTGTCCAAAATTGTCCACGGCGCAATCTTTACATAAGTATTTGTAATGAATGTAATTTCAATTTCGACACCGCTAACATTAATTATTTTGTTATCGTTATCAATCATCTGAACACTATTCTTTTCCAGAGCTGATGTGACTTCGTTTATGCTCTTCTGATAATCATTTCTGTACGCCCAATTATCATGATCGCCTACACAGGAATAAATACCGTACTTAGCATTAAGTTTTCCAATTTGTTTTGCCCCTATGTCAATATATTTCGGACCAGTTGTAATCATATCTCCTGCTATTAAAATTAAATCCGGATTTAGTGAGTTCACAGTATTAATAAAGTTGCTTAGCCTTCCTTCATCTGTATAGTGATCCGCCTGTAAATCGGAGATAAAAGCAATCTTAAAATTAGTTAGAGCATCTGGTAAATCATTTTTCTTGTATTCTGTTATTCTTATGGACACAGCGTTATAATCATAAATAATTCTTATTGGAATGTATAAAAGGAAAAATCCAATAATTAAAAAAAGTGAAGCTGAATGAATACGCGTTAAACCATGTTTATATTTTTTTAAGAATGGATACGAAAATAATTTTAATAAATCGAGAACAACAAAAAAAAGTCCACACTGTATCATCAATATAAAAGAAATCCAAAAGGGATAAATAAAAAGGTAATCAATTATTCTACTTTCAGGTGCCGTAGCATAAGAACCGGTTATTGCGAAGTAAATAAAAAATATGATTAGAATTAATGGATACAGGTTCATCCATACCAAAAAGATTCTTTTTACGATAGAAAATTTATTTTCGTAAAACCCGGGTAAAAAATGTTTTACAGCGAGGTTAACCCTTTTAATGAAATAGAATTCTACAATTACTAGAATTGCAACGCCTATAACCAGTCGAAATATAATCCACATAAGAAATTATTTGTTAAAGATTTAATACCAGTAAAACAAAGATAAGCCCTTTAAAATTCAAAATTCTTTACAGATTGGATAAACGATAACATTTTATGATAGTGGGTTCCTTTCCAGAAAAGTTTTTTGCATGATTGACAGCGGTAAAACTCGTTTTGCGAATACGCAACTTTTTCAGGCAGCTCATTGATTATTTTTTCTTTTGAAACAGGCTTTAACAACTGGTTACATTCTATGCATCGGGAAAATTCATTAATCTGATTTTTAAGATCGAATCGCTTTAGAACTTCAATAGCCTGCTCTTTTACTTTTGTACTTCTAAGCCAGTAACCGTGGGTTACTTCGTTTCTTTTTAAGATTCCTCTGTCTTTCGTAAGGATAACCCTTTTTTCATTTATTGAAATCCGGACAATCTCATCATCATCGAAATTATTCCTGTATAATACATCAAGACCAATCATTCTTAAATATTTTGTTAATCTCCCCAGATGAACATCTGCTACAAATTTTGGTTTACGCAGCGGTTTAGGTCTTAAGTGCTGGACTTCAGAGATATCGAGAGATTCAAAAACCGGGTAAACTGAAATATCATCACCGTCATTAATTATATAGTTAAAATCAACTGATCTGCTATTTACAAGTATCAGATCGACTTCTGTATGTGGAACTCCGAGAGACTCAATTAAATCTTTAACCGAAGTGCGATCTGTGAATTGATGTAAAAATCTTTTCTTTTTATTCACTTTGGGAATAAAATCATTTAGCTCCTCATAAAACCGTATGTGAATTTTATGTTTATGCATTTTATTTAAAGCAGAAAAATAAATCTAATTAATAATATAAATATTCCCCATTTTTGGTATATGCTTCCTGATTTTGTTAAGCAAACTTTAAGAGCTTTACGTTACAGAAACTACAGACTATTCTTCAGCGGCCAAAGTCTTTCTCTCATTGGAACCTGGATGCAGCAGGTTGCTCTCGGCTGGCTGGTTTATCGGTTGACTGATTCTGCTTTTCTTTTGGGACTTGTAGGATTCTCATCGCAGATACCAACTTTCATTCTGGCTTCAGTTGCGGGGGTACTGGCGGACCGATATAACAAGCATAAAATTATAATTATAACCCAAACTCTTGCAATGATTCAGGCATTCATTCTTACCTTTTTAACTTTGAGCAGCACAATACAAATTTGGCAGATTCTGGTCCTTAGTTTGTTCTCTGGTTTGATAAATGCTTTTGATATGCCGACGAGGCAAAGCTTTGTAATTGAAATGGTAGATGACAGAAATGATCTGCCGAATGCAATTGCTCTCAATTCGTCAATGTTTAATGCTGCCAGATTGATCGGACCTACAATAGCCGGAATATTAATTACTGCAATCGGCGAAGGATTTTGTTTCCTTGTAAATGCTCTGAGCTATTTAACGGTCATTGCGGCTTTGCTTATGATGAAGATTGGACCACCAGTTATAACCAAGAAAAAAGAAAAAGTTTTGGAGGGATTGAAGGAAGGAATTAAATACGCATACAACTTCAAACCAATTCGTGCACTTCTTTTATTAATAGGATTAGTCAGTTTAACCGGAATGCCCTATACGGTTTTAATGCCGGTGTTTGCAAGAGACATTTTACATGGTGATGCACACACACTTGGTTTTTTATTTGGGGCGGTTGGTTCAGGTGCTTTGATCGGTGCAATTTATCTTGCCTCGAGAAAATCAGTTTTAGGATTGGGAAGATGGATAGCGATTGCGACAAGCATTTTTTCACTTGGACTTTTGTTCTTTTCATTTTCAAGAGAAATTTATTTGTCAATCGGACTTATGCTGTTCACCGGATTTGGAATGATGATGCAGATGGCTTCTACAAACACATTACTTCAAACCCTGGTTGATGACGATAAACGTGGAAGAATAATGAGTCTTTATGTGATGGCATTCATGGGAACGGCACCGTTTGGCAGCTTCATGGCGGGAACACTTGCAAGCACAATAGGCGCGCCTTATACTGTTTTATCAAGTGGAATAATTTGTCTGATAGGTGCGATTGTCTTTTACAAGAACTTGCCGTCACTCCGAAAACATATCAGACCAATTTATATTAAGATGGGTATACTACCCGAAGTCTCGAAAGGATTACAATCATCAACTAACTTAAGAATGCCGCCAAATTAGTTTTCTGAAATTGAATCTCTATTCAGAAAAAACTTTCCTCACAAACTCAAACTCATCATCAGTTAACGGCTTATCCATTGCAGATAAATTTGTATTAACTTGTTTCAAATTTCTGAAGCCCGGAATAACAGCACCTACAAATTTGTAATGTAACAAATACTGCTGTGCAACTCTGGAAAGATCTTCTGTCGAGGAACCAAATTTTTCTTTTATTTTGTTTAATTGAACTTCAAGCTTAGCTAAGCTTTCGTACGAAAACCTTGATAAACCTTTTCGGTGATCGCCGTCTTCAAAATGAGGAGGACTTTCTTTTTTGTATTTATCTAAAAGCAATCCCTCATATAAGGGTCTGAATGCGACAAATGAAATCTGGTTATCCTCCATAAGCCTTCTTGTGGGATTTCCTTCATCTACGAAATCTCTTTCAACAGGATTCGCAAAACTTTGCAACACATCCGGCTTTACTTTTGGGATAAGTTTAACAAAATCACCGTGAGAATATGCTGATTGTCCAACCAACCTGATTTTGCCCTCGTCTCTTAATCTATACATCACTTCAACTGCGTCATCAAGATATTCATCGTTATCGCCAAAATAGCCGTGATGAAAATAGTAAAGATCAATGTAATCTCTTTTCAAATTTATTAAAGATTGCTCGCACTGATGTCGAATGTGTGCAGGCTCGTAAGCATGAGCAGCAGTTCCGGGAAACCATCCGACTTTCGTTGCGATAATAAAAGTATTTGTTCTGTTTCCAAGAATTCTTGCAAGCATTCTCTCTGCTCTTCCATTACCATAAACATCAGCATTGTCAAAGTGGTTAACACCCTGATCAATTGCATAGTATATTGCTTCAGCAATTTCTTTTTCATCAACATTAGCCCAGCCGTTTGGATCGCCGTTTACCCAGTTGAGTCCGCCCATTGTCCAGCAACCGAGAGATATTTCAGAAACTTCTATTTCTGATTTTCCAAGTTTACGGTATTTCATTTGTGTTTTTCCTTTAATGTCATTGCGAGCGTAGCGAAGCAATCTTTAAGTAAAATCTTGAGATTGCTTCGTCGTTACACTCCCTGCCTACCGCAGGCAGGCTCGCAATGACGGTTATGAGTTTTTGTCTATCCACCTTGCTAAATCTTTAGCAAAATAAGTAAGTATTATATCAGCTCCTGCACGTTTAATTGAAGTTAGAGATTCTATCATTACTCTTTCCTCATCAATCCAGTCGTTTTGGCCGGCAGCTTTTATCATGGAGTATTCGCCGCTAACCTGGTAAGCTGCTGTCGGCATTCCGAATTTATCTTTTACTTTTCTTATAACATCAAGATAAGGACCTGCAGGTTTAACCATTACAATGTCAGCACCTTCTTCAATATCAGCTTCCACTTCGCGGAGAGCTTCATTTATATTTCCAATATCCATCTGGTGTGACCTTCTGTCGCCAAAAGCAGGGGTTGATTCAGCCGCATCCCTGAACGGACCATAGTATCCGGAAGCATATTTTGCTGCATAACTCAATATTGGAATCTTATCATACCCTTTATAATCAAGTGCCTTACGAATTGCCAGTACTCTTCCATCCATCATATCGGAGGGAGCAACCATATCTGCACCAGCTTCAACGTGTGACACAGCTTCTTTTGCCAGAACTGCGATAGTTTCATCGTTAAGAATATCTTCACCAGCTAGAATACCGCAATGTCCATGTGAAGTGTACTCGCATAAACAGACATCGGTAATAACTAATAGGTCATTAATATCTTTTTTGATTGCTCTTATTGCCTGCTGGATTATTCCAGCAGGATTGTAAGCATCACTACCCTGTTCATCTTTCTGTTCCGGAATTCCAAAAAGTATTACCGCTGGTAATCCGAGATCACGCACCTCTTTACACTCTTCAACTAAGTTTTCAATTGAAAATTGAAAGACTCCCGGCATTGATTTAACGGGATTTTTTATATTCTTTCCAGGCACTACAAACAGGGGATAAACCAAATCGTGTTTTGTTAAGACAGTTTCTCTTACCATATTCCGTACAATCGGGTTGTAGCGTAACCGTCGGAAGCGTTTGAATCTAAAATTTTTATCTGGCATTGGGTTCTCCGGAATGTATAATGTAGAATTTATAATGTATAATTGATCAAAGGTTATCTTTTGAACTTTTTATTATTGTGGTTGAAAGTTTGATTAATTCTTCACAATCGTCTTGAATACTTTCTGATTCTTTTATATCTAAATGACTTGTCGCGGTTAGTAATTTAATCCAGTATTCAGATTCACGTGCTTCTTTAAATGAAATTCCAAGCTTGTTTATAAAATCTTTTTTAGTATACGCACTCTGTGCTTCTGTAATATTAGCCCCAATAGATGTCCCAGATCTTAATAATTGTTTTAATAATGGTTCAATATTCCTGTTTTTATTGATTAAATGCTCATACAATTTTACAATTCGGATCGAGAATTTAAAACTTTTATCTAAAAATACATTTCCATATTTAACTTCCTTTTCAAACACAAACATAATTCTACATTCTACATTATAAATTATACATTAACCAACCTTTTTATTTTCTGAGCAACAATTTCAGCATTTTTAATACAATCGCCTACTGAAATACCGCCACGGTAATTTCCACCGAGAATAATTCCTTTATTGTCTTTTTCAAAATGATCGAAAAAATTTTCATGTTCGACATAACCGATATTATATTGTGGAATTGCCTTGGCCCAATATCTTTTTGATATTTGAATTGGTTGTGATTTTATTTTCATAATTTCTTCAAATTCTTTCCGGGCACGATCAATAACAATCTGCTCAACATCATCAACAAATCCTGCATCGCGGGACCCGCCGATAAACAATGTAAACGCCGCCTTGTTTTCATCGGTTCTGTTTGGAAAAATAACCGAACTCCAGATTGCCCCGAGGAATGATTTTTCTTCCTTTTCAGGAATTAAAAATCCAAATCCATCCAACGGCTGTCCAATTTCATTTTTATCATAAACTAAATAAAGAACTAAAACAGGCGGATAGTAAATCTCATTTAGATGTTTTTTAAGCTCATCGTCAAAATGTCCAAATAGATCTGCTGCTTTGAATGCCGGAACGGTTGAAAGCACCACATCAGCAAGTAAAGTTAAATTCAGATCGGAATCTTTATAAGTAACTCCATATTTTCCTTCTGAGGTTTGTCTAACTGATAAAACCTCAACCCCGGTTTTTACGCGCTTGCCTAATTTTTTGGTTATTGATTCAGGCAGAACCTTCATTCCATCTTTAAACGAAAACATTTTAGCACTTTGTTTAGAAACCTCTTTACTTTTTTTTCTTTTTCGAATGCTTCTTATTGTTCCTGTAATTATTCCGCCATATTCTTCTTCTAAGGCATAAAGTTTCGGAAAGGCAGATTTAACACTTAGCTCCTCCGGTCTGCCGGCGTAAACTCCCGCAACAAAAGGATTGATTGCATAATCCAGAAATTCTTTCCCCAACCTTCGCGTAACAAAATCTGCAATACTTTGGTAGTAGCCGTCTTTAGATTTTCCAATGAACGGTTCACGCATCAATCTAATTTTCGATTTATTCGAAAAGAGTTTAGATTTAAGAAATGCTGGTGGTGACATCGGCAGTGCATGCAGAACAGCATTCCTCAGGATGTATCTTTTATTTCCTTCTTTATTAGCGTAAATAAATTGATCATTAAGTTGAAGTTCTTGAACAAGTCGTCCAATCAATGGTGTGGTTTCAAGTCCGCTGTTCGGTCCCCGGTCAAAAAGAAAACCATTTTCTTTAACTGTTTCAATTGAACCACCCACCGTATCTTTTTTTTCAAGAACAGTAACATCTGCACCTTCTTTATACAATAAGTAGGCTGCTGTTAATCCGGAAATACCTGCGCCAATTACGACTATTTTTTTATCAGTTAGCATTTATTATTAAGATTAAAACAAATGCAAATTTAACAATTTGTGCAAAACTTTAAGGAGTAAAAATGAATAGCCCTGAAGCAAATTGATTTTTCAAGGCTTCGTGTAGTTGATTCTTTCCAAGATTAAACCTATTCTTGTTATAAACAATATAGTACTATTCAATAGATAAAATATATTTATGGGTAATAATAAAGCAATTACCATTCTCTGTGTTTCATCCTATGAAAAGGGACATGATTTCCTCCGGGAGTGTAAAGAACAAGGCTGTAAGGTCTTACTTCTTACATCAAAAAGTCTTGAGACCGCCCCCTGGCCAAAAGAAGCCATAGATGAAATTTTTTACATGCCCGATAAAAACAAAGAATGGAATATGCGCGATGTTATTTATGGGGTAAGCTTTCTTGCAAGAAAAGAAAAAATCGACCGTATAGTTGCACTGGATGATTTTGATGTCGAAAAGGCCGCTGCTTTAAGAGAGCATTTGCGTTTGCCGGGAATGGGGGATACTACCGCACGGTATTTCCGCGACAAGCTTGCAATGAGAATGCGGGCAAAAGAAATGGGAATCCCGGTTCCGGATTTTATTCATGTCTTAAATCATAGTGATTTAAATGAATTTGCAGAAAGGGTTTCATTTCCGTATATGATTAAAGCCCGGATGCTTGCAGGCGCGCACGGTTTAAAGAAAGTCCACAACAAAGAAGAAATGTGGAAGAAAATAAACCAGCTGGCAGATGAGCAATCATTCTATTTAATGGAAAGATTTGTTCCGGGTAATATCTATCATGTTGATTCCATTATATATGAAAACGATGTACGATTTGCTATTGCAAGCCAGTACGGTAAACCACCCTTTGAAGTTGCACACGAAGGGAGAGTTTTTACAAGCCGGACAATAGAAAGAGGTGGCAAAAAAGAGCAAGAGCTTTTAGACATTAACGAGAAACTTTTAAAGGCCCTCGGATTACTAAGAGGTGTTTCACATACAGAATTTATTGAATCCGAAGAAGACGGAAGGTTATATTTTCTTGAAACTTCAGCGCGGGTAGGAGGTGCCAATCTTTCCGAACTTGTGCTTGCTGCATCGGGTATAAATTTATGGCGCGAGTGGGCAAAGATAGAAATTTTAAGAGGGGAGAAAGAATATCAATATCCCGAAGTGCAGAATTATTATGCGGGGATTATAACATCACTTGCAAAACAGGAGTGGCCCGATCTTTCGACATACGAAGATCCGGAAGTATTCTGGCAATTAAACAAACCTTACCACGCAGGATTTGTCCTCCGCTCAAAGCATTATAATGTTATTGGAGATTTATTAGAAAAGTACACGCAAAGATTTTATAAGGATTTCTTCACTTCTGCACCGATGAAAGACAGGCCAAGTGATTAGCAGATAATATGTTTTGCTATCATTTTGAATTGTAAAATAAATGTAAAATCTCCTCTTATTTGATGATTTTCTTTTATTTAAACTTTAACTTCTCTATTATAGTTCTATAATTCGGAGTTATTGCATTTCTCTAACCTATTAACCCGACTTTTTTTACAAAAAGAGAGATTATCAGAATGAACTTTAAACTAAAAAATAACGCAGATATTAAAAGTCTTATTTTCATATTTATTACAACGGCGCTATTTATTACTCAATGGGTATGGATAGGTCTTAATCCGTTTATCTACACCTGGTTTTTGTTTATGTCGGTTGCTGTCGCCGTAATGACCCACAATCACAACCACCTGCCGATGTGGCAATCAAAAGTACTGAACGTTCTCACCGACTGGTGGCTGACGGTATTTTACGGCTTCCCGATATTTGCCTGGATACCAACCCACAACAAAAATCATCATCGATTTAATAACCGTAAAGGAGATGATTCAATTACGTACCGGGTAAGTGAAAAAAATAATTTTTTTACGCTTATTTCATATCCGACTATAAGCGGATATTATCAGCAAAAAGCAATCTTAAATTACCTGAAAGAGATGAAAGCAAACAATAAAGAAAAGTTCTGGATATGTATCTCGCAGTACGCTGTACTCCTTCTCTGGATAGCAGCTGCGATATTTATAGATTGGGAAAAAGCATTGCTTTTCGTCATTATTCCTCAACAGGTATCCCTGTTCAGTGTATTAATATTTAATTATGTTCAGCACGTTCACGCAGATGAAATGTCCGAGTGGAATCATTCCAGGAATTTTACCGGGTTCCTGAATTTTCTGCTTTTCAACAACGGCTATCACACAATTCACCACCAAAAAGCGGGGCTGCACTGGAGCAAATCTCGTGAAGCACACAAGCAAATTGAGCACAACATAGATCCCATTCTTCTTGAGAGAAGTTTCTGGTGGTATATACTTAGGAGCTATTTTCTTTCTGTTTTTATTCCTAAGTTCCGAACAAACTCTATGAGGTTGGAGAGGATTAGAAAAGAAAAAGATAAAATATCAGTGGATGAGCCACAGCCTGAGATGCAGATATCCTGATATACTATTCTATTTTTGAATAAAGCGGGCCTTTCATTATACAGTTCTTGAATATTTAGCTTTATCTTCTTTTCTTTCGATGTATCCATCGAAGTTCATTGCAATGTTGCGAATGAGAAGTCGGCCCATATCTTTAACTTTAAAGCCATCCTCATTTATTACAATTAAGTCTTCTGATTCAAAGTCTTTCAGGTTGCCCAATCCCCACTTGAAGTAATCCTTAAACTTAAACCTGAACTTAAACTTTTCCTCAATTGATTTATAGTTCAACTCAAAGTCGCACATAATTTTCATAATTACTTCTCTTCTTATATGGTCGTCATCATTTAGCCTGTAACCCTTTGCCGTTGGTATGGTTTCGTTGTCAATTGCCGTGTAGTATTCTTTTTCCGTTTTATAATTCTGTGCGTAAACATTTTTTAACTGACTTATTGAGGTTATGCCAAGCGCATAAAGATCTGCACCTGCATTTGTACTGTAACCCTGGAAGTTCCTGTAAAGCTTTTTCTCTTTCATTGCAATAGTAAGTTCATCACCCGGTTTTGCGAAGTGATCCATTCCAATAAATTCGTAACCTGCGCCGGTTAGTTTTTCAATGCTCATCTTTAATATTTCAAGCTTCTCTTCCGGCTTTGGCAAATCCTCTTCATGGATAAGTGCCATATGTTTTTTCATCCACGGTACGTGTGCGTAATTAAATAGTGCAATTCTATCCGGGGAAATATCGATTATTTTTTCGACAGTGTCTGCAAATGTTTCAATTTTCTGGAATGGAAGTCCGTAAATCAAATCGAGGTTTATACTTTGAAATTTTAACTCTCTTACCCAGTTAACAACTTTCCGTGTTAGATCTTCAGGTTGAATTCTGTTAACTGCTTTTTGCACTTGTTCATTAAAGTCCTGTACACCCATACTGATGCGGTTAAATCCATTGTTGCGCAGTGCCTCGAGATGTTCTTTTGTTAGTTCTCGCGGATCAATTTCACAGCTATTTTCAGGATTTTCAGTAAACTCAAATGATTGTTTGATATACGAAGCAAGCTTATTTATTTCATCGGGCTTTAAATGGGTTGGTGTGCCGCCTCCCCAATGATGCTGTGCGACTTTTCTGTCCGGCTGTAAATAAGTCCGTAATAAATCAATCTCTTTTTGAACATACTTTATATATTCATTTATTCTGTCCCTGTTGCGTGTGATGAGCATATTGCATCCGCAGAAAAAACAAAGTGTATCGCAGTAAGGAATGTGAAAGTAAAGGGACAGATCAGCAAGGTTTTTCCCATAGTTTGTTTGTACAATTTCATCAACATAATCTGAGTGTGAAAACTGCTCATTAAATTGAGGTGCTGTGGGATAGCTTGTGTAGCGCGGTCCGGGCTTATCGTATTTTTTAAATTTATTTAGATCTACTTCAAACATATACTGTCTTCCTTTTACTCATTGCATGGTTGAATGACTGAATGATTTTGATACCTTTAAAAATCCATCCATTCAAACATTCATTCATCTAACTTTGTTTGTGAAACTTTCCGCTCTCTTCTTTCACATACTTAACTAACTCTTTTACATTCTCAGGTTCGATATCAGGCAAAATACCATGCCCCAGATTAAAAATATGTCCATTACCTTTGCCGTAAGATTCCAGCACTTTCCTCGCTTCTCTTTTAATAAAAGACGGGTCAGCATAAAGCACTGTTGGATCCAGATTCCCCTGCACAGCAACTTTATCACCGATTTTTCTTCTGACTTTTGTGAGCTCAATTGTCCAATCAACACTGATTGCATCGGCTCCGCACTCTTTAAGTTCGTGAAAAAGATAATGAACACCTTTCGGGAAATAAATTACCGGTTCATTTTTTCTTTTAATTTTTGAGATCAGCTGATGCACATATCTCAATGCAAAGACACGGTAATCGCGTGGAGAAAGTAATCCTGCCCACGTATCAAAAATCTGGACAAGGTTTGCACCCGCTTCCAATTGTGCAGACAAATAAGCAGCGGACGACTCGGCTATTTTCTCAAGAAGCTGGTGAGCAAGTTTGGGATTTTCATAAATAAGTTTTTTTACCTTTGAAAAGTATTTTGAACCATGCCCTTCAACCATATAAGTTAATATTGTCCAGGGTGCACCTGCAAAACCTATAACCGGTACTCTACCGTTTAATTCTTTTTTAGTTAATGATATGGCATCCATTACATATTTTAAATCCCGACCGGGGTCCGGAGTTTTCAACCTTCTGACATCATCTTCAGACTCTATTGGATGAGAAAAAACAGGACCTCTGCCCTCTGAAATTTTTAGATGCATTCCCATTGCTTCGGGAATAACAAGTATATCAGAAAAAATAATTGCGGCATCAACCCCAACAACATCTACCGGCTGAATAGTAACCTCGGCAGCAAGTTCGGGGGTTTTGCACATTGTTAAAAAATCATATTTTTTACGTATGGCTCTGTACTGCGGCAAATATCTGCCGGCCTGGCGCATTATCCAGATAGGTGTACGCTCTGTAGGCAGCCGCTTACATGCTTTTATAATCAGATCATTCTTTAGATTCAAAATCTATCCTTAAATATTTTATTTATTAAATTTGCACTTTTCCATTCACTCTCCTTTTAAGGAAGAGATGGAGGGGGTTTGTAGTATTCAACAATTTTATTTATCAATCCTTTAATGGTGTACTCTTCCGGAAGTATTTTTACTTTTACTTTTTTTGCTTCAATTGCCTCTTTGGTGGTGGGTCCAATAGCTGCAATATCAAAATTTAAAAAGTATTGATAAGGATTTTTTATATCGGCAATCTGCAAAAAATTTTCGAATGTAGAAGGACTTGTAAAAATAAATAAGTCTATGTTTGAAGAATTTAAAACTTCAAGATTATGCTGCAATTTTTCTCCGGATGGAATTGAGACGTTATAAACCGGGACAGATTTAATTACTGCGCCCAGATCCTTTAATCCTTTAGGTAATTCTTCTCTTCCGATAGCAGATCGCGGAATAAATACAATCTTGTTTTTAAGATTATATTTTGAAAGTGCTTCAACCACACCTTCTGAGCTGAATTTCTCCGGAACAATACTGACGTAAATATTATTTTTATGACAATATAATGAGGTCTTATTCCCTATGGCAACCACTTTTGTACGGTTATAATTGAGTGAAGCGCCGATTTCGCGGCATCTTCTGGAAAACATTTCCACCGAATGAACAGATGTAAATATTATAAAATCAATTTTTTCAGGATGCGACAAGGCAGAATCAAATTTGCCCCAATCTGCAGGCGGTACAATTTCCAGAGTAGGAATAATTATAACATTTGCCCCCAGGCTTGTTAATGCAGATGCCGACTCTCTGGATTGCTCAATTGTTCGAGTAATTACAATTGATTTTCCTTTTAACGGAAGTTCTCTGATATCACTAAATCCTGAATAAAGAGCATGCAAAACAAAATCAAAAATTTCCTCTTTTTCTTTAATCAGTACATCTTCCGGAAAATTGTCCTTTATCCCCCTTTGAACAGCACCATAAACGCTCCCTAAAATAAGACTAATTGCAAACTCTTCATCTACTTTTCTAAAAACACCTTCTTTTTCACCCGTCGAAACGATTTGAGTTATCATCCATCTCATTTGCTTTTCAAGCGATAGTAAGTCCTCGCAGAAAGAATTTTGCTTATTCAGTGATTCTCTTTGATAAATAAGAAAAAATTTGTGGTGCTTCATCATAAACATGTAAAGATGCACAACAAAAGCACGAAGTGAATCAATACTACTTTTTTCAATTTCTATTTTTTGTTTTAGAAGCGTGAGCAAACTCTCCATTCGTGTTTTCATTATTGTAAAATAAAGCTCTTCCTTGGAATTGAAATAATTGTATACCGTTCCCTTTGCAACGGAAATTAATTTTGCAACGTCTTCCATCATCACCTCGTGATAATTTTTATTTGAAAAAAGTTCCGCTGCAGCATCGAGAATTTTTTCTCTTTTTCTTTCCCTCTTTATTTCACGTTTTTCTTTTAACAATTTTCAACTCTTTTTAATTAACCCGGTTTCTTTAAGAAACCGGGTTAATACGATTAATTAATTCTCCAATCATTTAATGCAAGCACCTCTCCATTAGTTGGATCAATTACCATTTCCTGTCCCATGGCTTTGTAATTATCCTTGCCACCAAACTCATTTAAGGTTGATAAAATTTTCCACACATATCTTTCGCGTTTAAAATCCCATAAAAATCCGGCATCCCACTCTTTGATTCCTTCTTTTAATCCCTTTTCGCCCGCGATCAACTTTGCGGTTTGTTTATCAATTTTAAAATTGCATTCTTCAGGGAAATAACGACATTTGGGAATTCCGACAATGTCGCGATTTTTCAACACATTGCCGACGGAGTCAACTGTAAATTTAATGGTAGCATTTACATACGGCTTTTCTGGCATGAAAAATTTATAAGCCATTTCGTAATATGGCGGGGTGCTTTTTGTTTTGAAGAAATCTGCGGTGATGTAGTTATCAAAAAAATCTTTGCCAGTAGTTGAAATAATAAATGAATCAGCTTTTGCCAGCACCTCAAGCGGAACCTCTGCTTCTTCTCCCTTTCCACAACTTGAGCAAGTGCAGGAAGTTAAAACAGCTTCTAATAATAATGTTAATACAATAATAAATAATGAAGCCTTAAAAAGTTTTATATATTTCATTTTGTCCTCGCTGCTTTTATCCGACCCTAACGGAATGATAAATTTCATTTAAAATTGACTTTGCACCGGCTTTCAGTAAATCCCTTGCAAGTGTTCTGCCCAGTTTTTCAGGATTTGCACTACTACCACGAGCTTTTTTTCTGAAAGTTAAACTGCCGTCCAGGGAACCAACAATTGCATCCAGGTATAAACCGTTTTGCTTTAGTTCAGCAAATGCGCCTATTGGGACCTGGCACCCGCCTTCCAAAGCTTTAAGCAATTCACGTTCAGCTAATATTGATTTGTATGTAGGATCGTGATGAATGGATTTAACTATGTTATTAACCCTTTTATTGTCAGCCCTTGTTTCAATTCCAAGTGCGCCCTGTCCAACTGCAGGCAGCATGACCTCGGTTTTAATTATAGAGGAAATATACCTTTTCAATTCTAATCTCTCTACCCCTGCTCTTGCAAGAACTATTGCATCCCAGGACGATTTAAGAAATCTATTAATGCGTGTTGGAACATTGCCCCTTAAATCAACAATATTTAAATCTGGGCGTAAATGAAGCAATTGTGATTTTCTTCTTAAAGAGCCTGTGCCCACCGTTGCACCCAGGGGCAGATTAAAAATTGTTGTTCCTTTTTTTCTGGCAATTAAAACATCCTGCACATTGTGTCTTTTAGTTACTGCAGATAGCTTCAATCCCTCAGGAATTTCTGTTTGCAAGTCCTTAAGACTGTGAACAGCAAGATCAATATTTTTATTTAATAGTTCGATTTCTAATTCTTTTGTAAACAAACTTCTGTCGCCAATTTTCGAAAGTGCAACATCAATAATCTTATCACCTTTTGTTTTGATAATCTTTATATCAAAAACGATGTTTTTGTGCTTTCTTTCGAGTTCTTTCTTTATAAAATTTGCTTGCCAAAGAGCAAGTTCACTGCCTCTGGATCCGATAATTATTTTTTGTTTCAAAGCCATAGACTATTCTGTGTCCGAAATTTTTTTTGAGCTCAATCCAAAAAGGTCTCTTATTATTCCAATTTTTGTTACCGCATCACTTGAACCAGATTCATTATCATTTTTTCGTAACTCTATTGTTGGATGGTGAAGTATTTTGTTAATAATTCTTTTGGTAACAATCTCCAGTTTTTCCTGATCGTCTAAACTGAATTTATTTTTATTTTTCCCAACTTCTTCATTTCGGATTTCCTCAAACAAATCTCTTAAATCTTTAATTGCAGGAGCAGCCTGTAGTGAATTGTACCATTCCCAAAAACTGTTCAGCTCCTCGTCAATTATTTTTTCGACTTTCGGGATTTCTGCTTTTCTTTTAGTGAGATTTTGTTCAACGATTACATTAAGCGAATCCAGGTCGTGATAAAAAACATAATCAAGCTTTTTTGATTCCGGGTCAATGTCTCTCGGAACAGCGATATCCATTAGAATAAACGGCTGGTTGTTTCTTTTTTTAATTGCTTTCTTTATATCATCTTTAGTTAATAGAATTTCCGGTGAAGATGTTGCACTGATAATTATATCATATTTGAAAATCGCCTCTTTGAAATCAGAGAAAGAAAGAACCTTAGCTTTAAGCTCCTCCGCAAGTTTCTCTGCTTTTTCGAGGGTTCTATTTGTAACTGCCAGGTTCCCGATTCCTTTTCCCACAAGATGCTTTGCGGCAATTTCACCGGTCTCACCGGTACCAATAATTAAAGCAGATTTTTTATTAAGATTGGAAAAAATCTTTTCCGTTAATTGAACAGCTGCATAACTAACCGTGACCGCACCATCACTTATTTTAGTTTCAGAGATTGCTCTTTTACCCGCACGAATAGCGGAATCGAAAATGCGGTGCATAAAATATCCGGCAAAGTTAGTTTCTTCAGAAATCTGAAATGAATCTTTTACTTGTTTAAAGACTTGGTTATCACCAACGAGCAGAGAGTCAATACCTGTTGCAACACTAAAAAGGTGCTTAACTGCATCTCGTGAAATGTATTTTTGAAAATGCTCTTCGGTTATATTTTGTGAGGGTTTAAATCTTAACAGTAATTCCTGAATTTTTTGATGACTGAGCTCACCGCTTGCAGGCACTCCGAAAATTTCTGTCCGGTTACAAGTAGATAAAATCAGTCCTTCTTTTAATAGGTTCTCCTTAGCCAGCTTAATAAAGGAACGCGCTTCATCTTCCTTAAGAAAAAGAGCCTCCCTTAGTTCAACCGGTGCAGTCCTGTGATTTATCGAAATCGCAAGTAAATTCATAATCTATTAATAAAAGGAATGAAAACTTTGCGCTAAAAAGTTTGAAAGAATAGTTGAAATAATGGCAAGGAGAAAACCTGAAATAGAAAGTAATACCAGGCGTTTTCCTCGCCATTTACCTACAACTTTGCTGGTAATACCGATTCCGTAAAGAAGCCAGACCAATCCCGTGCCTATTAATTTTGGATCGAGAAATGAAAATTTGGGAAAAGCCATGGGTAACCATATTATTCCGATTACTATTCCAATTGTCAAAGCAATGAAACCGATTAAGGCAGAATATAAACTTAATCTTTCCAGTACTTCAAGATTAGGAAGGCGGTTGAATATTAAACCGAACTTGTTCAGCTTTATATCTTTGTAAAGTATTAAATACAAAAATCCATAAACAGCAGAGATGGTAAATCCCGAATAACCCAGAAGTGCACTTATCACATGAATTCCCAAAAGATTACTTCTCAATACATCTTTTACCTGAACCAAATCCTGGATGAAAACGGAAGATATCAGCTGAAAGATTAATGAGAGCACTATAATAAACGGACCTGTTCCGCGGATATCAGAAACCAATTCAACAAGAAAATAAGAGAAGCTAATTGTTATAGCCAGTATGGTAAAGATCTCAAATACATTCGTGATTGGTGGATGATCGAACGCAACGGTGCGTAAAACAATATATATAAGGTGAAGAAAAAGTGTTATAAAAAGGAAAACCCTTTTAATATTGATTAACTTTTTCTCTCCTTTTATGAAGTCGTAAAAATATACTACAAGTGTCAGCAGGTAAAAAAACGGAAGTAGTATATTTATAGAGTGTATTGCTGAAATCATAAAAATCTATTCGTTTTCTGACTTGTGAGTTCAAAAATACGGATAGATTATAAACCGAACAAAGTATTAGAAATTACCCCCAAAACGATATTTTTCAGTTTCCACCAAGAATTATCGGCAACCCGTCTTTACCTGAGCCAATAATAACCACCTTAGAATTTTGAGAACCAGCAAGTTTTTCTGTGGCCTCAATTCCTTTCCATTTTAGTAGTTGCTCGCTGATTCCCTTGGAGACAATTTCCTGAAAATCAGCAATACCTTTTGCTTCAATTCTTTTCCTGTCTGCTTCCTGTTCTTCTTTCTTCAATATGAAAGCCATTCTCTGGCTTTCCTGCTCAGCTTGCAGTTTTTCTTCAATCGATTGAGTTAATCGCGGGGGTAGAATAATTTGGCGCAGGGGAGCCTGTTCAATTGTAATACCTCTCGGGTCTACAAGTTTTGTCAGTTCATCAACGATTTCGCCGGCAAGTTTTTCTCTTGATGCTGTGTAAAGGGCTTTTGCTTCGTAACGTGCAGTAACGCCCCTTACAACCGATCGAAACTGCGGAACTAAAATTATATCAACATAGTTTGGTCCGACTGTCTTATATATCTCATTTGCTTTTTCTGAATTTAACTTAAACAAGAGGCTTATTTCTAATTCAACACTTAATCCTTCCTTTGAGGGAACATTCATCATTTCTTTAAGTTCCTGGGTTTTAATGCTCATTTTTTCGACATTCGCCATTGGGTTTACAAGGCTGACACCCGGCTTCAGAGTGTTGTCACTTACATAACCCAGAAAATCTATAACCCCCGTATGTCCGGCAGGTATCATAGTAAAGCACTGAAGCAGTGCTATAAGCATTGCGACCACAAATCCGGCCATTGCAAAAGTAGTTTCGGATTTCTGAAATCTTTTCCTTGCGTTTCGGTAAACAAAAAATGCAATAATTGCAGCAACTATAGCTATAATAAATAACATAGCATTATCCTCCTTTATTCGATGGGATTATAATAATTAAAATTTCTTGAATTAATGAATTATCTTTTTTATTAGTTTAGGCGCAGACGGTTTTGTTTTTGAGCACTGAATTGATTCAGTTATCATCTGCTCGGCATTCTTTATTTTACTCCTGGATTCCGAGTGCAAGACACAAATCACATCTTCCTTATTGACATAATCGCCAATTTTTTTGTGAAAAATTATTCCAGCCTTATGATCAATGATATCATCCTTTTTTAATCGCCCCGCACCCAGTTCCAAGGAAGCCATTCCAATCTTGTAAGTATCTATCTTTTCAATGAAACCAGCCTTTGGGCAGCGAACTTTTTTAACATTTTTTGATTTTGGATATTCATCCAGATTTTTAAGAAAATATGTGTTCCCTCCCTGGTGTTCAACAATCTCTAAGAACTTATTGAATGCTTCACCATTTCTAATCTGTTCTTCAGCGAGCTTTCTGCCTTCAATAATCGATTTAGTTTTATTTCCAAGGAACAACATTGCACCTGCAAGCTCAACACTTAATTTGTAAGCATCATTTTTAACTTCTCCCATTAATATTTTTACCGATTCGTATACTTCTAACCAATTGCCAATATAGTTACCCAGAGGTTGATTCATATCTGTAATAAAAGCAATCACTTTTTTGTTGAAAGTCTTTGCTGTTTTAATCAGAGAAGTTGAAAGTTCTATAGCATCCTTAGTGCTTTTCATAAACGCACCGTTACCGGTTTTAACATCCAAGACCAGTCCGTCAATTCCTTCAGCAAGCTTTTTGCTCATAATGCTCGCGGTGATTAGGGGGACAGAATCAATTGTTGCTGTAACATCTCTAAGCGAATAGATGAGTTTATCCGCAGGAGCGATCTCATCTGTTTGTCCAATCAAAACCGCACCACACTGTCTAAGAACTTTTTTATATTCTGTTAAGCTAATATTGGTTCTGAATCCTGAAATTGATTCAAGCTTATCCAGAGTTCCACCTGTATGGCCAAGCCCCCTTCCGGTTATCATCGGCACATAAACTCCTGCAGAAGCAACAATTGGTGCAATTATTAATGAATTTTTATCGCCAACCCCACCCGTAGAATGCTTGTCAATCTTTAAGCCTTTGATTGCCGATAGATCAACAACTCTACCGCTGATAAGCATTTCATTTGTAAGGGTGGCTGTTTCAGAAGAATTCATTCCCCTCAAAAGAACAGCCATTAAAAAAGCCGAAATTTGGTAATCAGGTATTTTACCCTCAGTGAAATCTTTTACCAGGAATTTGATTTCTTCAGCGCTTAAAGCCTGATTGTTCTTTTTCTTTTCTATTAATTCTACTGTGTTCATCCTTTAAATTTACGAAGAAATGGTTTTTTAGTGAAGTCTTTAAAAAATACTGACCCAATATCTGTAAAAATTTTGATTAGTAGATAACTTATTTGTTTAGCCTGAAGGGAATGATTAATTTTCGTTCTCAACAATCGAATATTGGAGAATAAAATATTTATGAATTTTAACATTCGCACACATAATTGCGGCGAGCTTGGAAAGAAAAACGCAAATGAAAATGTAACCCTTAATGGCTGGGTAGACAGACGAAGGGATCTGGGAAATTTAATATTCATATGGCTTCGGGATAGATATGGTATAACTCAGGTCGTTTTTGAACCTGGAAATAAAGATGCTTATGAGCTGGCAAAAAAAATAAGAAGTGAATTTGTTATCTCAGTTGAAGGTATAGTGCGAATCAGACCAGAAGATGCGGTAAACAAAGAACTAGCCACAGGCGAAATTGATGTCTTGATAGATAAACTTGTAATACTTAATGAATCAGAAACACCACCTTTTGCAATTAAGGATGATACAGATGCTTTTGAAGATTTAAGATTAAAGTACAGATATCTTGACTTAAGAAGACCCGTACTGCAAAATGTTTTGCTTCTCAGGCATAAGATGTACCAAATTACAAGAAAATATTTTGATGAAAATAATTTTGTTGAAATCGAAACACCTGTTTTAATGAAAAGTACTCCCGAGGGGGCACGCGATTATCTGGTTCCAAGCAGAATACATAAGGGAAAATTTTATGCGCTCCCGCAGTCACCGCAGCAATATAAACAGCTGTTAATGGTATCTGGTTTCGATCGCTATTTTCAGATCGTAAAATGTTTCCGTGATGAAGATTTAAGAGCGGACCGTCAACCGGAATTCACTCAGATAGATGTTGAAATGTCCTTTACCAATCTAGAAGAGGTCTTTAAAGCGGTTGAAGGGCTGATGAAAAAGCTTGAATATCGATTTATCAATACCGATACCACGACTTTCCTACGATGAAGCATTAATGAAATATGGTACTGATAAACCTGACCTTAGGTTTGATATGAAACTGCATAATTTAAATAATGTTTTCTTAAATGCTGGATTTAAGGTTTTTAGTGAAGCAATTGAATCTGGTGGAATAATTTCCGGATTGGTGGCACCCGGTTGTGCAGTCTTCAGCAGGAGCCAAATTGACGGATTAACAAATTTAGTGAAGGAGCTTGGCGCCAAAGGGCTTGTATGGTTTAAAGTAGGGGATGGAAAGCTTGATTCTCCAACAGTAAAATTCTTAAGTAATAAAGAAATTGATGAGTTAACAAAAGCAATTCAACCTCAAAAAGATGATCTTATCTTCATTTTAGCCGGTGAAAGAAACTCTACTTTAAATCAGATGGGTGCTTTAAGACTGGAGATTGCAAAAAGGCTGGAGTTAGTTAAATCCGAAACACCGCCATCACTTTTATGGATAACTGACTTTCCACTTTTCGAATGGGATGCAGAAGCAAAACGGTTTTACGCAATGCATCATCCGTTTACCTCTCCCAGGACAGAAGATATTGACTTGCTTGAAAAAAAGCCGGGTATAGTTAAAGCAGAGGCATACGATCTTGTACTCAATGGAAATGAAATTGCCGGCGGAAGCATAAGAATTCATAATGCAGATTTGCAGGCTAAAATGTTTAAAGCATTGGGTATAAGCGATGAGGAGGCGGAGCAAAAGTTCGGTTTTTTAATGAATGCATTTAAATATGGTGCCCCACCACATGGCGGAATTGCATTTGGTTTTGATAGGATGGTTATGGTTTTTGCAGGAGTTAATTCAATCAGGGATACAATTGCTTTTCCCAAAACAGCAAGTGCTCTGTCGCTAATGGATGATTCGCCATCAACGATTGATGAAGAGCAATTAAAGGAGCTTCATATTAAAATAAGAGATTAACTGCCAGTTTTGACTAATGATGACAGCATTGACGGGAACCTTTATTATTAAACCTTGAAATAGCAATCTTACATGTAAAATTTTCTAACAGCAGCCTAATTCGCCTAAATTATATTTTATTCTATCGAAAACAATCAATTTCAACTTTTTTTAAAAGAAATAGTTACTGTATGACGCAACGGTAATGTCCGTTAATGCGTTCATTTCAACTATCAAATAATATTATCCTTTAAGAAAATCTTTATTCCCCCACCTAGTTTTAGGCTAAAAAATAAGGTTTGAGTATAAAAACATTGTTTTTCGAGCTTTCTAAACTCAATTAAATTCAACAGCTGAGACTTACGTTGAAATTGTTACTTGTAAAAGTTACTTAATTCTATTTTTAGCTAAAAAAGAACTAAAAAGAATCATTTCTATTTCAGTTCCGCCGATGGCATATTTTTTTATTGTGTTTAGGAAAAATTCAATTAAAGAGGATAGAATAATTTGGGCCAGCAACAATTACTGATGATAGTCTTAGCGATAATTATAGTCGGTATTGCTATAGCTGTTTCAATAGAGCTTTTCAGAAGCAATGCAATAGAATCAAAGCGTGATATACTCGTTAACGAATGCTCCAACTTAGCCTCAATTGCAATCAGCTACTATAAGAAACCCAGGGAAATGGGCGGTGGAGGTAAAACTTTCACTGGGTGGCAGGTTCCCAATTCAATGGTTCAAACTGTAAACGGTTCATATTTGGCAGAAGTTACTGCACAACAAATCACAATAACTGGCACGGGAACTGAAGTAGTAACTGGGAATGACTCAATTAAAGTGCAAACAATAGTAACGGCAAATAATTATTACTCGGTTATAATAAACTAGAATATAACAAACACTTAATTAACAAATACCCAACAAAATAGGAGTAAAAAATGGGTCAGCAACAACTTCTCTTAATAGTACTTGGCGTTATCATAGTAGGTATAGCAGTTGTAGTAGGTATAAATCTATTCAATGCAAATGCAACTAATGCTAACAGAGATGGTGTTATTTCAGATCTGAACAACCTTGGAGCTATGGCTCAGCAGTATTACAAGAAACCAACCTCAATGGGTGGTGGTGGAAATGAGTTCATAGGATGGACAATACCGACCGGTTTAGATTCAACAGCTAATGGTACATATGCACCGCCAACTGTTACTGCGAACTCAGTTACAATTGTAGGAACAGGAACTGAACTTGGTACTGACGGTTCAAGTCCTGTCCAGGCAACTTGCACTGTTGGACCAACAACAATTTCTGTGGCCGTCAATAACTAGTTAACTTATAAAACTTATTCAGAAGGCTGATGCACACATCAGCCTTTTTTATTTTAAAACATGGTTATCTCAGCATAATAAGAAAACATTTCAACACCAGTTAAAAAGTAACATTTACAGCCCATTTAATAATTTCTGGTTATTACGAAGTCATATAGTAACAAATTGTAAAAAAAACGCAGGAAATTTTCGGAACCAAATTTGAATAAACAATAAAAATCTTATAAAAAAGAGTGGAAAATGGTTGAGTTCAAATTTACTGCTCAAAAAATAAACGGGCAGACTATATCGGGTACTGTAACCGCAGGTAGTGTTACAGAGGGCAAGAAAAAAATACAGCGTCTTGCAGAAAAAAATAAACTTAAGCTTAGTGACATTCAGCGTAAATCTACTTACGTTTATCGCGTTCGCAAAGGGAAAGAAAAACCCATAAGGGGTGAACAAAAAGCTTTTAGTAAAAAGGAAGTAGAAGATGCTTTAGCAAGGTTAGGCTATAAAATTTTATCCGTAAATAAAAAGCTACTAAACTTTCAACACAGACCTCCGAATGCAGACATTGTTACTTTTGTAAAAATTAGTGCAGAACTTCTAGAGCAAAAATTATCATACGGCGAAATTCTCACTTTATTAATTAACGATACCCAAAACACAACTCTTCGAAATACGTTAAAAGAAATAAGTAATGATTTAAGAAAAGGCGCTGACAGTGAAGCCACCTTTTTAAAATATCAACACGTGTTTGGGAAATTTACCGCTTATATGCTTGGCTTGGCTTCAAAGAGTGGTAACATGGCTGAGATTTACAGAGCGACAGCAAAGTTTCTTGAGCGTAGACAGGAGTTCAGAAAAAATTTAAGAAGTGCTCTTATAACCCCGGCGGTTACATTGTTTGTGCTGTTCTTGGCAGTTTTATTTTATGTCGGATATATTTTCCCTGAAACAGCAAAATTGTTTGTCCGTTTTGGAATTGAGCTACCGCCAATGACCGCATTTACTTTAGCAGTCAGTGATTTTTTGGTTGCAAATCCACTATTAATTGGAATTGTAACATTTCTACCCCCCATTTTGCTTTGGCAGTTTTCCAGAACAAAAAAGGGAAGATTAATGTTCGATCAATACATAATCAAAATTCCAATAATGGGTCCGCTCATTCATAAAACCCTCATTGAAGTCTTTTGCAGAGTCTTTTATACACTTTATCATGGTTCTGCAGAAAGCATTGAGCCAATAAGAATAGCTTCGGAAGCTACAGGCAACCGATATTTTGAAGAAAGGATTAAATCGGTTGCAATTCCTCTCATGCTTAAAAAGGGAGTGGGAGTAACCGATGCGTTCGAAGCATCGGGTGTGTTTACCGAAACAGCAATATCGCGTATACACTCTGGTGAAGAATCAGGTACTATAAAAAATACAGCACTTCAATTGGCAAACTATTACGAGAGTGAAACAGTTTATCGATTGAAAAACCTTATTGAAATAATCCAGGTTGTAATAGCAATGATAATAATGATTATCATGATAGCACTCACACTTGTATCAGCAGAGACTGCTACAGTACGCCCTAAAACTCCTGGAGTTAACTATTAGTATGGATCTAAAGACTTATGATTGAAACAAACCTTGAAATGACAGATAAGATCGGTTATCTCCTCTTTAAAAAGGGAATAATTGACGCTGCAACACTTGAAAAAGCCATAAATGCTAAGAATAATGATAAGCATAAGTTAAAACGCAATTTAGCACAAATATTAGTTGAAGACTTTAATTACGAGCATGACACGATATTCAGAGAGGTGGCAATACTATATGCATTTCGAGAACTCGATATGGAGTCCTACGAAGTTCCGGACGAACGTTTAGAGTCCATAAAAAAAATGGTTGAGGGAACCACCGATGAAATAAAAGAACTGATCATCAGACATAAAATTATACCCTTTATGTACGATGAACGAATTAAGGATAAGCTTATAATTGCTGCAATTGATCCGACTGAAAGAAACATACCAAGAGTTGCCTTCGGACTTAATGCAAAAAAATATGAAGTAATCTTTATAAAAAAACGAGATTACGAAAAAATAATTGAGAGAATTATTCCCCCGGAAAACATATACCTTAAAGCAATTGAAGATGAAGATGAAAATTTTCTTGGAATTGAAGATAAAGATGCTGACCTCGATGAAGAAGAACTTGATGCCGAAATAAACAGAAGTGCTTTAATAAACCTCGTTGAGGGAGCTCTTGTCGATGCTGTTAGAAGGGGTGCAAGTGATATACATTTTATACCTTGTTCAGGACACAAAACCGAAATTTTCATGAGAGTTGACGGTTCGCTTCATCTTTGGCATGTACAGGACAATACACTTCCGGAAGCTGTGGCTGCTGTTGTGAAAGATAGAGGGAAAGGAATGGACAGGTTCGAAAGGGAAATGGCTCAGGATGGTTTTATTCAAAGAGAAATAGATGGATTTATTATAAGGTTCAGAGTTTCGGTGTTACCGATGGTGGGCACAGAATTGAAAAATAAATTTGAAAGTGTGGTAATAAGAATTCTTGATGACAGAAAGGTAATTAAAGATTTAGATAAACTTGGATTAACCGGCATCGCGCGGGAAAATTTTGTTAAAGCCATTAACCAACCACAAGGGATGGTTATTTTAACAGGTCCTACTGGAAGTGGTAAAAGTACAACGCTCGTTGCTGCACTTTGCCAGGTAATTAATCCTGAAGTAAACGTTTTAACAGTTGAAGATCCTGTAGAGTATGTAATTGAAGGTGCGCGGCAATTAAAAATTGGTTATAAAATGGGATTTGAGCAGGCAATAAGATCTATATTACGGCATGATCCCGATATAGTACTTGTTGGTGAGATGAGGGATAAAGAAACTGCCGAGACCGCAATTAAACTCGCAAATACCGGTCATCTTACCTTTTCAACTTTACATACTAATGATGCCCCTAGTGCCGTTGCCAGGTTGTATAAAATGGGAATAGAACCGTTTTTAATAGCTTATGCGATTAATCTTATAGTGGCACAGAGGTTGATTCGCAGGTTATGTCCTAAATGTAAAAAGAAAGTTTCAAACTTCGATGAATCACTTATGAAAGCAGCAGGCCTAGACATATCAGATTGGAGAGGACTGGATATCTATCGAGCAGTCGGTTGTGAATCATGCAATAACACAGGTTATAAAGGTAGAATGGCAATACACGAAGCACTTTATTTTACAAAAGAAATAAGGCAGATAATTGTACGCTCAGGTGAGGAGGTTGATGAAGAAGCAATTCGTCAGCAATCGAAAAAAGATAGAACACTTAGCTTAAGAGAATCAGGTTTAGAAAAAGTGAAATCAGGAATAACTTCATTGGAAGAAGTCTTATCCTCTACAATGGAAGATTAATTAAGGCCAGTAGAAAAATGTTAAAATTTTTTAAATATAAATATTTTACAAATAGATATAATTTATTATATTTTAATGAGTTAATAAATTTATTTGAAGTTAATAATTCAATAAAATCATTTATAAGAAGTATTTAATAGATTATCAGATTTTAGTTAAATAAATTTTTCAAAAAACAACCTTTTAATTTATTGTGATTGTTACAGAAGAAAAAAGAGTCTTATCAGATTTTGCTAGTTCTATCCCGGAATCTTATTACGGTCCCGATAGGGTCGGATATGTTTTAGAGAATAGTTCCAAGCTTACAGATGAAGACAAAGTACTATTAAGGAAGTTTGTAAATAAAATACTTACTTCAATGATTGAGCGAGATGCTTCAGATATTGAAATCGGGGGACATGGAAACGAGGGTTATATATGGATGAGAATTCATGGTAAAAAGGAACGAGTTAAAGATCTTCCGCAATTTACAGATGATGAATCCGCACTTCTAATTTCAAATCTGTTTAACTCTAATCAGAAAAAATATATTTCTACAACCAGAAATCTGGATTTTAGCTACACATATTTTTATGAAAGAAGAAAAATTAATGTAAGGTTTAGAGCAGACGCATATTTTGATCTCGACACGTTAACATGTAATATGAGAGCAATTAATACATCAATCAGACCGCTTGCTTCTTTAGAATTTCATCCAAATGCAGTTAAATATCTCAGCCATAACTACATAAAATTTGGGCTTACACTGATAACAGGAATTACAGGTTCTGGTAAATCAACCACACTCGATTCAATAGTTGATCATCATAATAAATTTGATCCTGCACACGTGGTTATCATAGCTGCACCAATTGAGTATGTGCATACATCCAACATTTCCCTGATCAAGCACAGAGAAGTCGGGCGTGATGTCCTTTCGTTCAAGGAAGGAGTTGTTCAATCGTTGCGTCAGGATCCCGACATTATAATAATAGGTGAGATGAGAGACCCTGCTACAATTATGGCTTCGCTTGAAGTTACAGATACCGGGCACAAAGTCTTTTCAACACTGCATACTTCATCTGCAACTGAATCATTGGAAAGAATTATTGCAGAAGTAAATCCTGTTGAGCAGGAGAGAGTCCGAAACCGACTTGCCGATGTTTTAATTTCGGTCATCTCTCAGAAATTAGTGCCGAGTCTTGATGGTAAAAGAGTACTCGCAAAAGAAGTATTGGTAGTAACACCGAGTGTCAAAGCAGCCATAAAAAATAATAATATAGGTGAAATTTATATGATGATAAACCAGGGTGGTCAACTAGGAATGATCACGATGGAACAGGATTTAAAACGACTTTATGAACAAAAAAGAATTTCACTGGAAACAGCCGTTACATACGCAAATAATAAAACAAGAATAAATCAATTACTATCTGCAAAATGAAACCATTAGTCTGTATATACTGCGAAGGAAATGATACTAAACTTGCTGTAATTAATAAAGAAAGTGAAGGCGCAAAGCCCAAAGTTCTTAAGACAGCATCAGTTAGTCTCATTCAATCTTCAACAGAGCTGGAAGCCGAAGCTTCTGGTTTTAAAATTGAAGGTGAAGCTCTTGATATGGAGGGTTTGGAAGAATCCGCTTCTATAAAAAGTGATATGGATACTTCCAGTATTACTGAAATTAGTACCGCCCTCAAGAACTTTAACCTTAGTAAGCATTTATTCATCCCTGCGTTAACAGAACCTGCTATTTACTATCATCTGTTTGAAGGGGCCCGGCCGCCAAAACCCGCCAAACTAAAGCAGGAGATAATTAATGAAATCCTTGACTCAAAAAATATAAGTGTAGAAAAAGATAGTCTTGATTTCATAGAATTATCCGATAAAGCGTTGCTATCTGTCTTTACGGTTGGAGATGTTGGCTGCGTAAACTTAATAAATTCGCTTGCACAGCACGAAGGAAGAAGAAATTACAAGGTTCCTACAATAAAAAGTTCTGATGTTTCATTAGCCTATTATGTGGCAAAGCGAAAGAAATTTTTCCCTGATGATCATTCGCTTATAGTTTATATAGGTAAAGAGTACAGTAAGCTTATCTTTCTTCAGGGGCGCAGACTAAAGCATATCGGAACCACTTTAGATATCGGGACACAAAACCTGCATACTTACGATGTTTATTTCTCTAAAATTCTGCTCGAGATGGAGAACGGAGGAATTTCGTCACTGGATAATATTATTGTCTGTGGTGAGGATGATTCCGAAAATCTAATCTTATCATTTTATGGCACTTTTCCAGAAGCAAACGTTAGTCGGCTGGAATTTGATGATTTTGATCTTTCGGCACTGGATGAAGAAACTAAAGAAAAGTTCTCTTCGTTTAGTATTCCTGTGGCCATTGCAACCGATTATTTTGATGAACTTAGTAAGGAACATTCCGGGATAAATATTCTTCCCAAACGCTTAAAGGAAGAACAGAGAGTATTCCAATTTTCATGGCATGGATATGCAATGCTCCCGATTCTATTTGCGGTTGCGTTTTTCATAACCCAGGAAATTCTGAAGAACAATAAAAAAATGAATGAAATGGATAAGGAGATAACCGAGAAAACCATATTGATGCGCCAGAACCAGGAAATTCTAAGTAAAATAGCTGCTATTGAAGGTAAAATAAGCAGCTTCGATCAAACACAAGCAATATTAGATTCTGCAACAGTTGGTACAGGTATTTGGAAAGGAATCATATCACAGGTTTCAAATTTCTGCGGAAGTAACAACAATTTATGGCTTTCCAAAATGACAAAAGCAGAAGGAAATGAAGTTTTTGCAGAAGGTTATTCATTGTATCGTAACTCATTAACAGATTTTGCCTATTCAATTGAGGACGCGGTTCTAAAGAGTATGCTCTATGAAGAGTTAAGGGAACGAAGCGCATACAAATTTAATTTGAATTTTAATATATCAA
>WOR8_10000840_pt1 | contig 32107 bp, 26 predicted proteins | sample DeeMarSeWOR38_10_FD_19890 | JGI IMG/M metagenome (IMG submission 19890) | reverse complement strand
TGAGCCCGCCTTTTTAGAGGACCCAGGAGAACTCTGATGGTGTTTTTTCAAAACCTGATCAACGCGTTGCAGTGGGGAAGTTTCTACGCGCTTATCGCTTTGGGATATTCCATGGTGTACAGCATTCTGATGCTCTTTAACTTCGCGCATGGGGATATATTTATGGTCGGTGCGTACATTGGCTTTGGTGTCGCGACAACCCTGGTCGCGCTTACCGCTATGGGTGCGTTTGCCCTGCCGGGCTGGTTGATTTTGGTTTTGACGATTCTTATCTCCATGTTCCTCACATCGTTTGTGGGCATGTTTGTCGAACGAGTCGGATACCGACCTCTGCGCGATGCCCCCCGGGCGTCGGCGGCTATCACCGGCCTTATGATCGGCATTATTTTAGAGACCGGCAACTTGGCCTTGTTGGGGGCCCAACGGGTCAGTTTCCCCTCCCTGATCCAGACATCCACCTATCATTTAGGCGGCGTGGTTGTGACCAATAAAAAGATCATGATCGTGCTGGTATCCTTCGCTCTGTCCTTTGCGCTGCATCAATTTATCCGCAGAACCCGCTGGGGTATGGCGATGCGGGCCATGGCATTTGATTACGTGGTCATTCCGTTAATGGGTGTGCCGATCAACAAAATTGCCGCCCTCACTTTTGCGCTGGGCTCCGCACTGGCAGCGGCGGCCGGAATCCTGTTCGGAGTTGCCTATCCGGTGCTGGACCCGTACATGGGCATTCTGATAGGATGGAAGGCCTTCGTGGCAGCCATTCTCGGTGGACGAGGTTCGGTGGTGGGTGCCACCTTGGCCGGCTTTTTGTTGGGGTTTATTGAAATGTTTGTGCCGATGATCTTCCCATCCACATTTCGCGATTTGATCGCCTACTCCATCATTTTACTTATTTTGGTGTTCAGGCCGCATGGTTTCTTCGGCGAACCCTACAGCGCCCGACTGAGGCTCTGATCTGGATGATGATGTTCAATTGTCGATTGACGCGTGCAGGAGATCGATTTTAATTTTCCTAGATAGGCATTTTTAAGATTGTATCGAGGCTGTTTTCACGGATAGATTCGATAAGCGACGTACAAGGACGTGACATGGAAGTAACCAGCGACAGGTTAGCAACAGACAGGAGATCGATGATTGGTTATATTCGGGTATTCATATCCGAGGTTCCCTTGCTCGGTTGGCTGCTGGGCGCTTTGACGGCGGTCGCCTTGGAATTTTTCATTGGTACTCCTCTGGCCCGAGTTTTGGGCATGTCCAGGGCGCCGATGCTTTTCGGCTTTGTCATCATGCTCAAAAAGCCGATGTTGATCCCCAGTGCCGTTTTGTATTTTCTACTGATTTATTTTTTGCCTCTTAGTCTGATTGCACGCCTGAGCGCATCGGCTATGAATCGATTGGCGGCCAAACTTCTCGAATTTCCTCTGATAGTCTCTGTTCTTATTCATCTCGGGCTGTTTTACGCAGTTTTGCACTGGTGGTCGGAAATGAGCCTCTACCGAGCCGATGTGCTCAGGTTCACCTTGATAGCGGTCTTGCTCACATTGAGTTTGAATGTGATCAACGGTTACATGGGAGAATTTTCCTGTTCGCACCCGGGGTTCATGGCTTTGGGGGCGTATGCCGCCTCGGTTTTTACAGTTGTCCTGTTCGCTGACGATAAACTTTATGGAGCGGCACTGCTTCCTCAATGGCTTGGTTTTTTCTTTTTTCCGATCGCCTTAATCGTGGGCGGCTTGGTCGCATCCATCGGAGCCCTTGCAGTAGCCATACCTTCCTTCAGAACCCGGGGCGATTATCTGGCCATTATCTCGCTGGCATTTATGTTCATCGTCAAAAGTCTGATCGAAAACCTTGAGATTGTGGGAGGCCCCCGCGGATTGGGTGACCAGCCCGGTTGGGCGAATCGACCGGTGGTTTTCATAACCGTTGTGCTCGGTATATGGATTATCAATAATTTTGTGCGCTCCACTCTGGGTAAGGCCTTAAATGCAGTGCGCGATAACGAGATGGCCGCCGATGCCATGACTGTCAATACCCGACGCACCAAAATCACGGCGTTCTTGTTTGCTGCCTTTTGGGCCGGCGTCGCCGGTGGGTTGTACGCCCACGCGCTTAGGTATGTGAATCCAGCTACCTTCGGTATCCAAAAACTGGCCGAGGTTCTGGCGATGGTTTATTTTGGCGGACTGAATTCCGTTTATGGTTCCATTGTTGGTGCCTGTGGTATCAGTCTACTGGGGGAAATGCTACGACCCTTGGAGCTTTTCAAGTGGATTATCATTCCCTTGCTGCTTATCCTGGTCATGATTTTCCGTCCCACAGGTCTAATCGCTTTCAAGGAATTTGATGCCAAAAAGCTGGTCCAGCCGAAACGAAAACCCGATGGAGAGATTTAGCATGGCCTTGCTGCAAATTGACGCGATGACGCATTATTTTGGTGGTCTGCGAGCCGTTTACAACTATGAGCTGGAAATTGAGCCCGGTCAGATTCGAGGTTTGATCGGTCCTAACGGTGCCGGCAAAACGACGATCTTTAATCTCATCACGGGTATTTATCGACCGACCGAGGGCAAGATTTTCCTTGAGGGCAAGGAACTGAATGGGCTGTCACCGCATGAGATCGCATCTCTGGGTATTGGCCGAACGTTTCAAAACATGCTGTTGTGGCGACATATGACAGTACTGGAGCATGTTAAGATGGCCCGCTATTCCAAACTAACCTACGGTTTGACTGGTGCTTTTTTTGGTACCGCCCGGCGGCACCGGGAAGAGGCCGAAAGTGAAGCGAAAGCCCATCATCTGTTGAAAATGATGGGAGTTGATAAATTCGCTGATCAAATCGTGCTGAATTTGCCCTACGGCGCTCAACGCCGGGTGGAGATGGCCCGTGCCTTGGCCATGGATCCGAAAGTGCTTTTTTTAGATGAGCCCACGGCCGGGATGAACCCTGAAGAGCTGGTGCAGATGATGGAAATTATCCGCCAGATTCATGGTGAATTGAAACTGGCCATTTTTCTTATCGAACACCGCATGAAGGTTGTGATGGAGCTGTGCGAGCGAATTCAGACGTTGGTCTTCGGTGAAGTGATTGCTGAGGGAACACCGGAAGACATCCAAAATAATTCCAAAGTGATTGATGCCTACCTGGGCAAGGAGGCCGTGGAATAATGCTTTTAACGATAGAAGATTTACGAGTGTCTTACGGCAACATCAAGGCGCTGCACGGGTTGAATTTCAACATCGAGGAAGGTGAGATCGTCTGTATCATCGGGGCCAACGGTGCCGGTAAGAGTACAACCCTGAAAGCAATTTCGCGCATGGTACCGGTTGGCGCCGGGACAAAAATGACTTTCCAGAACAGCAACTTGTTGGACTACTCTGCCGATAAGGTCGTCAGTCAGTTGGGCATTTCCCATGTTCCCGAAGGAAGACGCTTATTCGAAAATCTGACGGTTATGGAAAACCTCAAACTGGCCACCTTCGCACGCAAGGATAACGATAAGATTCAACAGGATATCAACCAGGTATTTTCAATTTTTCCGCGCTTGGAAGAACGTCAAAACCAGAAATCCGGTACACTGAGCGGCGGAGAGCAACAGATGTTAGCGGTAGGAAGAGCTTACATGAGCGGACGCAAGGTGATGCTGCTGGATGAGCCGTCAATGGGGTTGGCTCCCTTACTGATGATGAGTATGTTCGATGCGCTGAAAGAAATCAATCAGCAAGGCACCACCATCCTTTTGGTGGAGCAGAATGCCCGTATGGCACTTCAATTTGCCCAGCGCGGTTATGTGCTCGAAAACGGAAACCTCGTTTTGGAAGGGCCTTCCGACAAACTGTTGGAGAATCCGGACGTAAAAAAAGCTTATTTAGGAGGTTAACGATAATCCGATACGATCGTTCTATTCCCATCAAGATGCAAAATTTGACTGCCGAGCTACAAACTGCCGGCAATCTTCTCTGCCGTAGTGATTTTCATTGGTTTTTCATCATCTCTTTGTGCCGGGACGTTTCAAGACGAAAGGTACGATCCACGGTACTGATTTTTGCATCACCCACCTTCCCATGATGATGTTTATAGCAAACCAATAACGTATGTTTGCCGATGGTTATCTCATCATCTTCGTATAGGACCTTCTTGGCAACGTGCTTTTCATTAACAAAGGTACCGTTGGTGCTGTTTAAATCTTCAATATAGTAATAATTTGGTGCTTTTCGTATTATGGCATGTTTTCGAGAAACAGCAACGTTCTCAATTTGAATATCATTATCTGCGTCTCTACCAATTGTAATTTCGTCATGGTCACTTTCTACCTCTTTAAGTACGGTATCTTTAAACTTCAATACTATTCTTACCATAGTTTGCCTCCAAATTTATTTAGGATCTGTCATCATTCTCAATCGTATCTTCCAGATGAGATAAATCAGGTAAATCAGCCCAATCCCGATCATCACCGTCAAACAGTAATTCTGTTTCAGCTTCACTTGCTTCTGCCTCAGGATCTGGAGCAATTCCCAACTCAACTTCCTTAATCCATTGCTTGGATTCAGCTTCAGTGACCTTAATCTTTTCGGAAATGTTGAGCGCATCTGAAGGGTGGACAACGAAAACATGACTGCACTTTGAGCACCGAACTTTCGAACCACTTGATTTTAATATACTTTCGTCCAGATTGTAATGTGTGTTACATGATTTGCAGGCTACAATCATCGTGTTTCCCTCTAATTTTTTTTATCAGTAAACCAGCGATTTGGCCAAAAATCGCATGGTATTTGTTTTATCGGAATTTTTCCGACATTCTTGAATGTTGGTAACGAATTAGATGATATCCATCCGGAAACGATCCTTCCTTAAACCCTCGTGAAATTCATATCAAACTGTAGGCAAATTTTTCAAAAATTCTTCTGCTAAATTTCCCTGCAACCACGTCGTCTTTAAGCAGTGTCAGGGCCTTTAATGGAGCCATAGCATCCCGATACGGCCTATCGTCATTGGTAAGCGCCTCGTAGCAATCAATTAACCCCACGATTTTGGCCATTCTTGAGATGTCTGTGATTCTTTTCGGATACCCACTACCATCTAATTTTTCGTGATGTTGCAAGGCGGTTAATTTAATTGCTTCGCTGGGAAATTTGCACGTGCTCAAAATGTCATACCCATGGATTGTATGGCTTGTCATTGCCTGAAACTCGGCATCGGTCAGTTTTCTGGGCGCTTTAAGCAGTTCCGTATCTATTTTTGTCTTGCCGACGTCATGCAATAGGGCGCATAAAGCCAGAATCTTTTTGTCTGCCAAGGAAAAATTTTCATTATGCGCATATCCAATCGCAAGGGCCATGACATTGATTGAATGTAAAACAGTTGTATAATCCTTATCAGAAACCCTGAACAGATTCTTAATGACGTCAGACTTATTTGCGAAGTCGCTCACAAGAATTTTAACTGTTTCTGAAACGCCCTCCAGATAGCCGCTTCTGGGCTCTGAAAATGTTTCCTGAACGATATTAATTAAGATTTTTCTTACATTTTTTGAATTATTGGACTTAATATCCTGTTCAAGCTGTTTATTGAAACCGTTTTGGACCTCTCGAATTCCCCGCATTTTATCGATGTGTTTGATGTAGAGTTTGTCAGGGTAGAGCTTTTGTTCAATGCGCATATCACTTAATCTAATTCCGGGCGGCTTATACAAGACATAACTCTGGCTTCGATTCTGATAATAAAGGGGAACAGCTCTATAAAAATTTAATTGAGATTTTCGTGCTTGGATATATTGAATCGCTGCTTGGGCCATAACGTCACCGTCGTAAATCAGACAGTACATCAAGTACACTGTTATCTGACTAATTTTATTGGCAGATTTAAAAAAAACTTTAGTCCGGGTTACGATATTCGTTTGAAGCAGAGAAATATCGGCAGGTTTTAATGAATGATCGGATGCAGAAAACGGGAGCTCATTGATCTTCAAAATGCATTCAGATTCAATTTTATTATTAATTTAAGGTACTTATAACCTTAAAAGGTATATGATTTCATCTCAATGGAGTGATGCCCTATTGAGGTTGAAAGCGTAATTTTCAACAATCCTTAAGAGTCGGGATTGCCGGTGTAGACCAACCTATTGTTTCTTTGACGATCTTTGCGGCTCTTCTGATTCTAATGCAGCGTCATTTTTTACCGCTTTTTTCAGCATTTCTGAGGGATCTTTCATAATCCGATCTGCCTTGCTGTCGGATAGGAGGAACGCATAATCATTGCCTGAAGAAATGGCGGGGTAGTCGCTGTCACCTTGGTTTGTCTTGGCGAAAATAGACAGGTTGTATTCCTGCGATCCCTTTAATCGAAGAGTGAACAGGGCGTAAGTGAAATCTTCCTTATTGCGGTCGTCGATGAATTTGTCACATTGCAGGTCGGATAGCGCCGTCAGCAGCTGCCTCACGATGGCTTCATCACATTGGCGGCCATCCGTTGTTTGCCATATTTCATTTTGACCGGCAGAGGTGCTGGATGGGGTTTGTTCGGTTTCAGTGTTTTCATCTTCAGCAGGTACCTGGGCCCTTACACACGTCACGGCCTGTTGATCTTTGGTAATTTGAATTTCATGGATTTCTTCCGGTTCAAAGGATAATACGCGTTTATCTCTGAGCATGTCCGTGGTCGTGTCGAATTTACTGCGGAAATTGCCCTCGGCATGAAACACGCGCTCGTCATCTGCCAGCTTTACGAAGGTGTGGCGAAAGGATGCGGCGGTTTTGCCCACATCAAAATCCCGCTTGAGGTCATTGTTATTCCAGGCTTGAACCTTAATTTTGGCCTCCTCATTGAGATCATAACGATTGAAGTTTTTGGATTCTGATACCATTGCGGTTAAGGTGAGATCTTCAATTGCGTCGAGCATTTGCTCGACTTTATCCGCATCGGCCGGGTAGTTCTCCGGCTCTATGTACCAACTGTTGTTTTTTTTATTGAGGACTATGCTGATATCATCCTTCTTGATGTGCAGCCGTGTAAGGTCTTTTTTAGCGACTTTCGGGATATCCGGTGTTTGGTAAAGGGTGCGGTCCGTTTCGCGCATGTAAAGATAAACGGAGATTCCGATTATGATCAGAGCCAATATAATATATTCTTTTTTTAATTTCATTTTTCGAATTCCGTCTTATTCTTGATATATTCCAAAGGGCTACGGATAAAGCCGGGTGACATACGTTTCACATTTCACTGGGCGGGCACAGATGACCCCCGAAAATTAGATTGCTGGCGATCATGATCGAAGAACGACCAATGCTGTAGAATCTGTAATAATCTGTGCAAACCCGTCTCCTACTTTTGGAACATCATCTGAATATGCTTTTTGCGGGTGTGCCGTTTGAACCAGACACCTAAACCGAACACAACGACCAATATCGGAAGACCGGCGATATTGAACGCCTTAACGAAGGTTTTGGTGCTTGCCTGGGTATCTGCTAACGGGTTGAAGCGCTGCTCCTTGCTGCGCATGATCGCGATGTCTTCCCGGCCGTTTACATAGTCCAACATGTTCAAAATAAACATCGCATTGGAACCTCTTCCCTGGGCATCCAAAACATTGTCTGTCAACATGTCCGAGGATGCCATAATAAATATTTTTCCCGGCTTACCCTTTGACAAAAATTGGCCTTGGCGTTGTATTTTGGCCATATCGATTTGCGGCTTTTTTGCAGGGGTCCCCGCCTGGTTCTCCTGATCGGGTTCCTCTTTTTCCGTTTCAGATTTCTGTTCCTTAATTTCTCTTACAGGGATGGGTTTACCAGCGAAGTAGCTGGGAAATTCTCCCTCGATGATGTACGCTAACGGATAACTCTGCATACTTTCCGAGGCAGGTGGAGGTTTAATAAACAGAGGATTCAGATTGATGCGGTCGCGCATCTCCCAGGATCTATCGGAGGATGAAAATAATTTGTTTGCGTTCAGTGAGTTCTCAGTGATGCGCTCATTGACCAGTTCCAGGGGTGAAATTTTCAAAGCAACCAGTACCTTGATATTTTTCATAAAGGCCAATTTTTTGTTGATAAATTGGTTTTTAATCATGGGTGCGTAGTAGATAGCCCGTTCCCCGCCACCAAATTGAGCCGGCATTTCCTGACGAAAGCAGTTTTCATCCAGGACATAGGAATTTTGAATGCGGATACCGTAATGCTCCAAAAGCCTTTCAAGACCGGTATTCAACGGGATGTAGTTTGGCCTCTGGCCTAAATTCATTCCCTGCTGGCCGGCCGGCATAATTTCCCTAAATCGATCCAGGACCATGACCAGACTCTTTCCCTGCATCAGAAACTGGTCGATTTGATACAATTCGTATTCTGAAAATTTCTCGGTGGGCCCCGCTATCACCAGACAATTCAGGCTATCGGGCACGTCTTCTGTCTTGAGATGGACATTTCTAAGACTGTAGTTTTGTGAAACCAATGTCCGAAAATTAGAGATCGATCCCGGTTGCTGTCCGGTCGGGTTCGTGGGTGACGCCCCAGCAAGGGGTAAAGTGCCGTGATCGGCAAGATATCCTAAATTTTCATTGATATCGATGAGACGCTCAATATTATCGTTGATACGGTTTTGCATTTCCTCCATGTCCGATAACTTATATTGAGTTCCGATTAACGGCAAGCGTATCACCTGCAGCAAAGGCATGGTCAATGATTTGGTGTCATATTCCATTACCAATCCGATTGCGCCTCTGCCGGGTGGTATTCGGCCATTGGAAAGCTCCGGCCATGACAGCGTCATGATGTTGTAGGTTTTAGCTACCTTTTGCAGATCGCCATCGTCCGACAGATTCAGAAATTCATAATCTAGTTTGCCGTAAGTTTTTTGATTCAATTGCTGTACGATACGTTCCACTTCGGCGGGGATGTCGGAAATATTATCGATACCCATGAAGGGTGCTACGGTTTCAATTGATGAAGACAAAAACAGTTTTATTTTAATTTTTTCAGGTAAGCTTAATAGGGCACCTATTTTGTTGTTCATCTTTTGAATGGCCGTGGTCAGCTTATACTCGAGACCATCCGTGGTGGTGATCGTCGGTATTCGTTCGATCAGGTCACCGTGAATGATGATGAGCCCCATGTAGGCGCGTTGAAATGTTACCTCGTCTTTTTCGATGACCTGAATTTGAATCGGGTGGATTCCGTAATTGTTGGCCAATTTCTGATTTTCCCGGGCGGCTTCGGTCGTATCACCTTCTTCCGGGCTTACATCATAAAAACGGTAATTAAAAAATTTGTTGGCGTAGATCGCGTATTCTTCCAACAAGTCGTGAAGGTAGCGTTCGGTATTGTTATGAGGCGCGGGTAAGTCTCTGGTGAAGAAGACATTGATGGTTAAGGGCTCTGATAACGTGGATACCACTTTTTTGCTGGCATCAGAAATCGAATAGACCTTGTTGGCCGTCAGATCGATGCGGGAAAATAGAGTGATTCCGGCAACATTCACCAATACAATTACAATTAGATACACTGCGAATTTTACATATTTTGCGGATCTTTTCTTATCAGGCATGTTCCGCTCTCCTCAATGTTTTTCCTGTAACACCAGATAAGCCGCATACAGACCAACAACGCAGACGCTCAGAAAATAAATAACATCACGAGTGTCAATAATTCCTTTCGAAATGTTTTGGAAATGAACGTCTGAACCTAAATAACTTAAAATCCCTAGCAGGGAGCGCGGCAGAAAGAAAAGTATTTTGTCGATTAATGTCAGAGTGAAGCAGATCGCCATTCCGGTGATGAATGCGATGATTTGATTACGTGTTAATGTCGATGCAAACAGCCCAATTGCTGAAAATGCCGCACCCAGGAGCAAGGCGCCAATATATCCGCCGAACACGGGACCCCAATCGAGCTGACCGAGCATCGTAACCGTTATTGGATAAGCAAGGGTCGGAATCAGAATAGCAACCACAAAACCGACACTTGCCAGAAATTTTCCGATGATAATATCGGTAAACGTCACCGGCATGGTCAGCAGGATTTCATAGGAACCAATGTTTAATTCTTCCGACACCAATCGCATGGTGATGGCGGGAATGACGAATGAAAAGATGATCGGGAGCAGTCCAAAAAAATTCCTTAAATTGGCCTGGTTAAAAAGAAAAAAAGTGGAGAAAAAAAACCAGCCGGTCACCAGCAAGAAAATGGCGATGACAATGTAAGCAATTGGAGAAACGAAGTAGGTTCGAAATTCTTTTTCAAGAATATAGCTGATCTGTCGCATGGCTAGTTCTCTATCGTAAGCTCACGAAAAATTGTTTCAAGGGTTTGCGTTTCCTGGTGAAAATCCAAAAGGATCCAATCGGTTTGTTTTATCGTATTGTAAATTTCCGGCCTTAGATCCATGGCAGACCGGCAATCGATGTGAACATCCAATTGGGTGTCCGTTTCTGAGATGCGGGATATATGCGTGATGCCCTCAATTGCCGATAGTTTGCTGTCCACGGTTTTGAAGTTGGTATCTTTGAGGGAGATGTGGATACTTTTTTTATCGCTAACCAAATCTTTCAGACTTTCGGTGCTGCCGTCTGCCACGATTTTGCCCCGGTTGATGATGACGATCCGGTCACAGGTGGCTTCGGCTTCGCTCAAAATATGCGTGGATAAGATAATCGTTTTTTCTTTTCCGATTCGCTTGATGATCTGCCGTATCTCGGCAATCTGATTCGGATCCAATCCCGAGGTGGGCTCGTCCAGAACAAGTATTTCCGGATCATTCATCATGGCATGGGCTAGACCGACTCGCTGTTTGTACCCTTTGGACAGTTCGCTGATTGGTTGATGCATGACTTCGTTTATACCGCACAGGTTGGCCAAGTGACGAATGCGGTTCATTTTTTGGCGCTTGTCAATTTTGCGTATGTTCGCCACATAATTCAGATAGTCGAATACCAGCATATCATGATACAGCGGTGCGGATTCCGGCAGGTAGCCCAGAATTTTTTTAATTTGCAGCGGATGTTCCTCAATGGTGTAGTCCTTGACGCGGATGCGTCCTGATGTGGGTTGCAGGAACCCCGTCAACATCCGCAACGTTGTCGTTTTACCGGCGCCGTTAGGTCCTAACAGCCCAAGGATTTCCCCTGTTTGGATTTCTAAGTTGATCTGATCCACGGCACAGAGGTCGCCATAGTACTTTGTCAGATTAGTGACTTGGATCATGACATTCTCCTGGAGGCGTTCGTGCACACAGCCGTGCGGTGCCTTACCATTTCGAGCAAGTGCCTATAAAAGAAAAATTTTCGTATGTCAAGGCCTTCAGAGGGGATACATGGTGCGTCAGCGCTGAGGCTTTTTACTCGTAAAAGACTACCGAAAGCTCATTTTGCGGCAAGCAACCATCGCTCCCAATGCCCATGAAAATGTAAAAAACGTTTGCCAGGCGATTAGATGTAGCAAATTTGAAAAATTGAATTATTATTTAGATATTAGAATATACACATCGAAACGCTTGGTCACTTTTTTGGCCCCAATCTATGTATCAATTTAGCATTGTCAAGGTGCATATTAAACAGTAAATTTAGGTTCTTACGTTGAAATCCCGTTGAAGAGGGATTTGAAACAACCCTCTGACGGTAACCGTATGAAAGGAGAAAATCGATAATGGGTGCGATGAAGTCCATCATGGAGAGCATCAACATGAAAGCCGTCATCATCTTTTTAATCGTGAGCGGCGGTATTATATTCGGCGCGGATCTTTTCGTAAGCAAAACATCCGTGTCAGCCAAAACCGCGGAGTCTACTTCTACGCCCGCAAATTTTAGCCAGTTGGCCGAGATGGTAAGTCCGGCCGTAGTCAACATCCGGACCGTAAAGACCATCAAGGGCGGTGGGCCTGTTTTTAGGCATTTTCAGCGGGATCCCTGGGGCAGGGAAGAGCCGTTTAAAGACTTTTTTGAAAAATTCTTCGGTGAAGACATGCAGCGGGAATTCAAGCAACCGAGTCTCGGATCTGGCTTTATCATTGACAAAGAAGGCTTTGTGGTCACCAACAATCATGTGATTGAAGATGCCGACCAAATAAAAGTCAAATTAGGTGATGACAAGGAGTTTGACGCCGAAGTTGTCGGCCGCGATGCCAACACGGATATTGCCCTGTTAAAGATCAAATCGCCAAAAGATCTTCCGGTTGTGAAACTCGGTAACTCTGATGCGATCAAAATCGGACAGTGGGTGGTTGCCATCGGCAGTCCATTCGGTCTGGAACGTACTGTCACGGCCGGAATAGTCAGTGCAAAGGGACGAGTGATCGGGTCAGGGCCCTATGATGATTTTATCCAGACCGACGCATCCATAAATCCCGGAAACAGTGGCGGCCCCTTGCTCAACATGAAAGGCGAGGTTGTGGGCATCAACACGGCTATCATTGCCAGTGGACAAGGTATCGGTTTTGCCATTCCCATCAATCTAGCCAAGGGAATTATAACCCAGCTTAAATCTGAAGGCGAGGTCACACGCGGATGGTTGGGGGTTGCGATTCAAGATCTTACAAAAGAAATGGCTGAATATTACGGACTCAAGGACAGAAAAGGGGTGCTCGTAGCGGATGTGTTTAAAGACGATCCTGCCGATGTTGCCGGTATTAAGGCCAAGGACATTATCCTCGAAGTTAACGGTCAAAACATAGAAACCAGCCGCCAGCTGACGGCCATGATTGCCAGCCTCGAGGTTGGAGATACCGCCAAAATAGAGGTGTTGCGTGACGGCAAGCAAAGAACATTTGATGTCAAAATTGCCAAAAGAGATGATGAGCGACTGGCTTCCCAAAAAACTCCGCAAAAGCAGGGGGAAGAAGAATTTGGCATCCGCGTAACCGATTTGACCCCTGAAATCATTCAACGATTCAACATTGGCGAGATGACCGGCGTTATCGTCGTTGGGGTTGAATCTGACAGCAAGGGAGCCGAAGCAGGTATCCAGGCCGGGGATGTAATCAAAGAAATTAATCACAAGGTCATTGAATCGGTGGATGATTATGCGGAAACTCTTGGAAAAGTAAAGAAAGGAGAATCTGTCAATATGTTTGTTTGGCGCAGAAATGCCGGGTTTCTAGTCATCAAGATGACGAAATAGGTATCGGCTAATCGTTGATCGTTTTTTTTAAATTCGGTATCGTCTCCGGCTTACCGCGGACCATATAGCGGCTATCACCATCACGGGAGGTTACGTTCTCATAGACGCCGTCATCGCGTTTCACCAATTTCGTAAAGCCGAGATCCCGCAGTTCGCTGTTTGTTTTTGGACAACTGATGTTTATGCGGGAAATAATCCTCTGCACCGGATTGGAGCATTTGGGGCACTCTGTGAGCGATGCGTCATGCATGGACTGTTGAAACTCAAATACATCTCCAAGAGAACATGATTTTTGTAAATGTTCATATTCATAAACGGGCATTGCGAATCCTCTCTACACGTGTCTAAACGTTTCCAATCAATGTCCCTTAAAAATAAAGGTCCCCGGCGGGGGAACGTCACAGTCTACTTAAAAGCAGGTCCTCCGAATCCGAACCCAACCTATATCAAATTATACCAGGATTGGTGTAAAATGGAAACAGTTCTTGCCGGGATATCCAGGCTACAGGTTTCGCACGCAACGATAGGCGTATAATATTCTGTGTTTTTTTTTCGCACCATCGCATTTAACACAGCCACCTTCTTGATGGGCATCTTCCCCTCCTCGACGGCCACATCCTGAATCGATTCGAAATATAATTAAAAACAATATGTTATGAAGCCTAAAGTTTGTCACAAAATAGCCGATAAGCTAGTGTGTGCTCATCGAAGAAGAACCGAACACACATATTTAGAGGCGGTTTCATAACCCAATCTGAGATCTGAAAATAACATGAGTTCAAGAAAGGCATAGCTGATCAACCGCAGGTTTACAACGCTCAATTTTCCCGTATAACAACTTGAAATTCACTAGTTAGTGCCCATCCAGAGATTAAAACGGGCAGGGGTAAGTTTCCGGATGGAAACGAATCATCTAAATCGGAATTGAATCTATGAATACTATCCAAGCGGTGGAGAATCCTGACATCAAGATGAAAATAAAAGAAGCTGAAACGTGTCATTCCATGGGAATGGCGCGCGAAGCGCTTCAAGTCTATGAAACGATTTTGGCCGGCTTGCCGGGTACAGATGGTCAGCTTCGTGAGGTTGTGCGGGGAAAAATTTCATTATTGAGAAAAGAAATTGCAGATCAGGAACAGGCGGAAAACCAAGGCGTTACGGAAGAAGACCTTTCCATTTTGAAAAAAACCCTATCGGTTCATGATGACGTTCCAACGATTCTCGATAGTGCGGCAGCGCTCAAAGAACTGGGTCTATTCGATGAAGCGATTGCTGAATATGAAAAATTGCTCCAATTTGATTTCTCTAAATCTGATTATTCCACACTCGATTACTCCCCGGCGAAAATCATTTATGATTGTGTGAATTGTCAGTTAGAGGTAAAACAACCGCAGGAAGTTATAAAAGAAGCCTACAAGGTGATTTACAAGCATAATTTATCGGAAAAGGAAACGGCTCAAATTAAATTTAGATTGGGGTTGCAGCTGGAAAAAAGGGATCAGAACGATCTCGCATTTGAACTCTACAAAACCGCTTCGGAAATTGATCCCTCCAATGTCGATATAATCAATAAGCTTGAATCATTAAAAGATAAAATATCAACTAGTTCACGTTACGATTACCTGCTTCAGAATCAATTCGTCACGACCCATCAGCTTCAGGAATCTCTGTCGATTGCTAAAAAAATGAATAAAAGTGTCGAATTTGTGTTGGTCGACCGTTTCGGAATTGACAAAGAAGATGTGGGGAAATCACTTTCACTTTACTACGGATGTCCCTTCCGTGATTTTGACGGCGAGCTGCCGATTCCGTTTGAACTGACCGCCAAATTGAAAAAATCATTCTTGCTTTACTATGTGTGGGTTCCTTTGAGCTGGGACAAACAAGGGGTGGAGATTCTGGTTGATGACCCAAAAGACCTTCGTAAAACCGACCACATCAGAACATTGATGACCAGCCAGAAAATCAAGTTCAGCGTCGGGATTAAGGAGGATATCGAAAAATACATTCATTACTTTTTTGACCCCCATGCCGAAAAAATGAGCAATGACGTCATGGAAAATTTGGATGATATCATTCCTGACGTGACTTTCGAAGAGGAGGACGATGAGGCCGATGACGATATGGTCGGGCTGGATGAGTCGTCCAATCAGGTCGTTAAATTTGTTGATCAGATCCTGGTCACCGCCTATCGCAATAATGTATCTGATATCCATGTGGAACCGTCACCCGTTACCCGTAAAACGGTTATTCGGTTCAGAACCGATGGTGTTTGTCACGAGTATATTCAGGCGCCCAACGCCATGGCACCGGCGATTGTATCTCGGCTTAAGATTATGGCCGATCTGGACATTGCCGAGCGGCGGTTACCCCAGGACGGCAAAATAAAAATGAAGCGCAAGGGCATCCCGGAGTTTGAATTGCGGGTTTCCACAATGCCGACGGCGGGGCGGTTTGAGGATATTGTCTTACGAATTCTGACGCAGTCGCACACCTTCAAGTTGGATGAAATCGGGTTAAACGAACGAAACTTAACTATTTTGAAAAAAATTATAGAGCGACCCTATGGAATGATCCTGTGCGTCGGTCCTACCGGCTCTGGAAAAACAACCACGCTTCACGCCGCCTTGGCCCATGTAAACACGCCAGATGTCAAAATTTGGACGGCTGAAGATCCAGTGGAAATCACCCAGGCAGGTTTGCGGCAGGTGCAGGTAAAACCACAGATCGGTCTTGATTTTGCGCGGGTCATGCGCGGCTTTTTGAGACTAGATCCGGATATTATCATGATTGGTGAAATGCGGGATCGGGAGACCGCAGCCATTGGTATTGAAGCGTCCCTGACGGGACATCTGGTCTTATCTACCCTGCACACCAACAACGCTCCAGAAACGCTGACCCGGCTTCTGGATATGGGTATGAATCCCCTGAACATTTCCGACGCTTTTTTGGGGGTACTGGCGCAACGACTGGTCAGGCAGTTATGCACAAAATGCCGGGAGTCCTATCATCCCTCTGAAGAGGAATATGAAGATATCCAAACTGATTACGGGGTGGAAGCGTTTCAAAAAACAGGTCTTGAATACGACGCAAACATGAACCTGTATCGCTCCCCCGGATGTGAGAAATGCAGTGGCTCCGGTTATAAAGGGCGCGTGGGTATCCACGAGCTGCTTGAGGGCACACCGGAAATAAAACTGCTGATAAAAAAGCAGGCGACGTCCCATGATCTTGCCAAGCAGGCTGTAAAAGAAGGAATGACCACACTTAAACAGGACGGTATCCATAAAGTACTTAAAGGATTGACGGATATGAAGGATGTGCGTCGTGTCTGTGTCGAATAAATTTAGGAAAGAGTGATGCAAAAAAAAGCATTAATTGTAGATAACGATTTTTTCTTTGTTGAGTTTCTCAGTGAATTGCTGGAGAAAAGGGGTTATCAGATTCTCAAAGCCTATGACGGAAAGGAGGGTATCGCCAAGCTGGAAGCGGGTCCGGTGGATATCCTGTTTGCAGATTTGATCACGCAGAAAGTTGACGGCAGACAGTTTTTTAAATACGTCCGAGCCAAATATGACGACAAGTCTTTGCCGATTGTGGCCCTTTCAGGAACCATGCTTGAACACATGGGATCTTTGAATACAATTGATGCCGACTATTTTATCGCTAAAGGACCGATTGACGCGCTGACAATCAAACTCAATTCGTTTATGAACGAGCTGGAAAAGCAGACCTTTCAATCGCCTCGTGATAAGCGCGTTTTGGCTGCGGATAATGTATTTCCGAGACGCGATGCAATGGAGCTGATAAAATCCTTGCGGTTTCAGCAAGCCGTGATCGAGTGCGTTGGCGTTGGGATTATAACCGTCGATCATGATACCCGAATCCTTCATGCAAATCAAACAGCCCTTGATCTTATCGGCCAGGGTTATGCCGATGTAATCAATTGTCGGATTGCCGACATATTTTCCGATAGAGATCGAATCAAATTGATTGAGGCCCTAAAACATGCCATCCATCCCCGGGAACCAAATAACGTTTCATTTTACACAACCCTTTGCTCTCAGATGATCGGAGTCGTCGTTTCTTCCTTCAACGTGGAGGGTGAAGATATCGGCTGGATCATCTCATTGCAGACCTTACTTGCAGGCGGCAACAATTAGATCGCGCGAGATTGATTCCATCAATTGTAATTTCTAAGGCAGTTTTCCCATCCATCTTTTTTTCTTTTTCGATTAAACAGGCCGCCCTCATAGGTGGGTAAACTTTTCAGGCCAGCGGCGATGTTCGTATCCGAGCCGATATTGCCTTTCGCAAAATTGTCTTCTCCGAATCCGCTTGCAGTTATACAGCGTCTCTGTTAAGTAGTCGTTGCCGTGATAAACGATTGGGATTTCAAAGCGGTCGGATCAGAAAGGACGCTAGTAAAATGACTCGTGTGGCTGTCGTAGGCGCTACCGGTTATGCCGGTGCAGAACTTGTCAGGATTCTATCTTGTCATCCCCAAACGGAGTTAACCATCTTAACCTCCCGTCAGCATGCCGGAGTAAGGTTTGATCACGTATATCCATCCATGGCCGGGAATGTTGAGCTCGTTTGTGAAACATATTCAGCGGATCGGATTCGCGACGGTGCAGACATCGTGTTTATGGCCCTTCCGCATCAGCTTCCGATGGCGTACGTGCCTGATTTATTGGAACATGGAAAAAAAGTAATCGATCTTTCCGCTGATTTTCGATTTAATGATGCGTCCGTTTATGAGGCTGCCTATCAACCGCATACGTCTCGGGAAACGCTTCAATCGACGGTTTACGGTCTCAGCGAAATTTATAAGAATGAGATCAAAACGGCGAATCTCGTCGGCAACCCCGGTTGTTATCCAACCAGTGCATTGCTTCCGCTTATTCCCTTGATTAAAGAGGGCCTGTTGGATTTAAATTCCCTAATTGCCGACTCGAAATCAGGAGTCAGCGGAGCCGGTCGTTCGCTTTCGATTACCTCCCACTACTGCCAGGTGAATGAATCCTTCAAGCCCTACAAAGTGGCGCAGCACCGACATAATCCGGAGATGGAAATGGTGTTGAGTCGTGAAGCCGGCCAAGCGGTCAATTTGACGTTTGTTCCGCACCTGGTTCCAATGACGCGTGGCATGCTGACGACGATCTATGCGGTTCCGTCAGTTTCCCTTACGGCGCAACACATTGAAGATGTTTACACATCCGTGTACTCCGATCAACCCTTCATTCGCTTGTGTCGTGAGAGTCATCCACCGGACACGCTGCACGTGCGGGGAACGAATTATTGTGACATTGGATTTAACCTGGATGTCCGCACCAACCGCTTAATACTGATGTCCGCCATTGATAATCTTGTCAAAGGTGCGGCCGGTCAAGCTGTTCAGAATATGAACATAATGTTGGGCTTTGAGGAAACTGCAGGCCTTTTAAACGTTCCATTTCCGCTCTAGCACCGGCGGTCCTTAATTATTCCGAAGCGGGTTTAAAATCGAATCGATTATCATTTAAAAACACATAAGGTTGAAGGATCATTATTTATTACCGCTCAGTTTTCTTGACATTGAAAAATTAATGAATTAGAAAAGGCGGAATCGACGTTTTGTAACTTGGAATAACCGGTAGTAAATCGTTCGCATAATTATTTTAAAAGGAGGTCGAAGATGACGGCAAAGCTAATCAAGGGAACTGAAATTCGTGAAACAATTCTTGACGAAATTCAAAAAGAGGTGGCGGAAATCAAGGAAAAACATGGTGTGGTGCCCGGCTTAGTGACCATTTTGGTCGGCGAAAATCCTGCCTCCATCTCCTACGTCACGTTGAAAATCAAAACAGCTAATCAGCTGGGATTCAAGGAAATCCAGGACAGCCAACCTGAAGACATTTCCGAAGAGGATCTTTTGGCGTTGGTTGACAAGTACAACAACGACGACAGTATTCACGGAATTTTAGTTCAACTTCCTCTGCCCAAGCATCTGGATGAGAAAAAGGTCCTCAATGCCATTGATCCGGATAAAGATGTCGATGGTTTCCATCCCGTCAATGTGGGGCGTTTGATGATCGGAGGGTCGGAGGTCAAATTTCCACCTTGTACACCTGCCGGCATTCAAGAAATGATCGTCCGTTCCGGGGTGGAAACGAGCGGTGCTGAGGTCGTTGTTGTGGGTCGTTCAAACATTGTCGGCAAGCCGATCGCGAATATGATGTTGCAGAAAGGCGATGGGGCCAACTCAACGGTGACGATTGTGCATACCCGCACAAAAGATCTGGCGGCTCACTGCCAACGCGCGGATATCTTAATCGTGGCTGCCGGAGTTCCAGGATTGGTTAAACCTGAATGGATTAAACCGGGGGCTTGCGTTATTGACGTGGGCGTTAACCGGGTCGGTGAAAAAATTAGCGAGAAGACCGGGAAGAAAATTGCCATATTAAAAGGCGATGTCGACTTTGATGCAGCCAAAGAGATCGCGGGATGGATTACACCGGTACCCGGTGGCGTCGGCCCCATGACCGTCACCATGTTGATGAAGAACACGTTGAAATCGCTCAAATTTAAACTCGGCGTGGCGTAAAACATTGCTTTTTCGGTCGAGGGATCGAAAAAAAACCTAAAGTCTGTTTTCAATTTGCCGATAATATCGATGGATCGAAAACGATTTTCTCTGCGGCATGATTGCACCTAGATCGATGCGATAGCTGAAGAGATGTGTCCGGGCAAAAGATAACCGATATTTTAACCGAATCCGGATAACGTAACCTTGACAGTGTATCCGGAACATGACAAATATGTCGATAGCTCTTCGGATCCTTAAGATCAGCAGGGATGCGGATTTAAATATTGACAAAGCTCTCGACTCCTAATATATATCAGGGTTGGGACTGAATTGATTAGCGAAGGGGCAAAGTCACCGAAAGATGGCGACGCAAAACCATGGGTCTAAAGCCGTAGCGGCCAGGATTGCCAGGTTGCTGAATAACTATTTGTGACGCCTTTGGGTGAGTATGCCCAAAGGCGTTTTTGTATGTTCGCTATCGTTTTCGGGAATTCTAAGAAAATTTGTTGCAGAAGCACCACTCGAACGACTCAGAACAGAGTTATCAAGTGAACGCGTGAAGCGTTATACCAAAAAAGAGGGGGTAATACACTTGACAGAGATGTTTTATTTGTGGTAGCGGCAATAAAAAAATCTCATAATTTTAGAATCATAAGGTGTAAAAAAGGGCTAAGATCATGCGAAAGAAAATTTCTTTTGTCATATTCAGCAATAGCGGCGCCCCGGCAAGACAGATCTCGACATCCAAAGTAGTCATCCATTTGGTGGGACTTTTCTGCCTAGCTCTAATCGGTGCATTTGGTTATATTATCTACGATTATCATACTCTGAAGCAAACAACATCACATCTGCAAAACCGTGAACACTATCTTTCCAACCAGCTCAGTGAGATCCAGCATCAACGTAAACAAATACAAAATTTTGCAAATGAAATTAATATGCTAAAATCAAAACTGGTGGCTCTGAACAGTTTTGAGAAAAAGATTCGTATTATTGCCAATATCGAAAACACGAATGAATCCGAAAATATTTTTGGGGTGGGTGGATCCATACCGGAGGACTTGGATTCACAACTTCCTCTGAAAGAAAAACACAACAGTCTGATGCGGGATATGCATGAGCAAATCGAGCAGCTTAACCATGCATCCGTTAATCAGCAGGAAGAGTTCGAAGCCCTTCTAAAATCGCTTGAAGATCAACAGAATCTGCTCGCATCCACTCCGGCGATACGACCTATTTCAAGAAATGTAAAGTCTTGGATCACCTCCAGGTTTGGTTACCGCAAATCCCCGTTTACCCAGCGGCGCGAATTTCATAAGGGTTATGATATCTCATCCAAGACCGGAACTCCAATTCTGGCAACGGCTGACGGGATCGTCACATTTGCAGGTAAAAAAGGCCTGCTGGGCAATACCATTGTGATCGATCACGGTCATGGTATGGTTACCCGCTATGGGCACTGTAAAACGTTTTTAAAGAAACCGGGCCAAAAGGTAAAACGATGGGAACCGATTGCATTGTTGGGCAATACCGGCCGCAGCACCGGTCCGCATGTACACTACGAAGTACATCTTAACGGAATACCGGTGAATCCTGAGAAGTACATTCTGAACTAAGTTTGCAAGCTCTCCCATCTGCGGTAACCTCGGCATACCCTATTTGCGACCGCATTTTGTTGTCGCCGGTTGGGGGGCTTCTCCAAATTTTAATCCACCGTGATCCTTCATCTTGAGACCTTGCTTCAAACACCTAATGACCCGATTCAAATTCGTGCAGCAGTAGACAAATTAACTGTTGAGACCCACCCTGAATCTGCTATAATGAGATCAATTCCGACACAATAATAACGACATCTTCAGCCGGGAGGAATGCCCGCCCAATGATAATGAATTTTTTAACCAAGGTTTTTGGCAGCAAGAACGAACGCGAGCTAAAACGCCTGCAGCCGGTTCTTGAACAAATCAACGCTCTGGAACCCGAGATACAGGCGAAAACCGATGAGCAGCTTAAAGCGCAAACCGCGGTATTTAAACAGCGCATAGATCAAGGCGAATCCTTGGACGATATTCTGCCGGAAGCATTTGCAGTTGTACGTGAGGCCTCCCTGCGCACCTTGAATATGCGACATTTTGACGTACAGTTGATTGGCGGAATCGTTCTCCACCAGGGTAAAATAGCTGAAATGAAAACAGGTGAGGGGAAAACACTGGCGGCTACACTGCCGGCGTATTTAAATTCTTTATCGGGCAAAGGCGTTCACATTATCACCGTCAACGACTACTTGGCTAAACGAGATACCGAATGGATGGGAAACATCTATAAGTTTCTCGGCCTCTCGGTAGGTACAATTCTGCACGGTCTGGACGATACTGAACGCAAGAATGCGTACGGGTCTGACATCACCTACGGCACCAATAATGAGTTCGGGTTTGACTACCTGAGAGATAATATGAAGTTCGACCGTGATTCATTGGTTCAGGGTCATCTTAATTTTGCCATCGTTGACGAGGTCGACAGCATCTTGATTGATGAGGCCCGAACGCCTCTAATTATTTCAGGACCGGCTGAAAAATCTACCGATTTGTATTACCAAGTCAACAGTTTGATTCCGCGACTGAAGAAGGACAACCACTTTACAATCGATGAGAAGGCCCGAACTGCGATTCTAACAGAAGATGGTGTCGCGCACTGCGAAAACCTTTTGCAGGTGGATAACCTCTATGACCCCAAGTACATTGAGCTGCTGCATCATATCAACCAGGCCCTCAAAGCTCACACGTTGTTTAAACGGGATGTGGACTATATTGTTAAAGATGGGGAAGTCATCATCGTTGACGAATTTACCGGTCGGCTCATGCCGGGTCGTCGATACAGTGAGGGCTTGCATCAAGCCCTGGAGGCCAAAGAGAGCGTAAAAATCGAAAATGAGAATCAGACCCTGGCCACCATTACGTTTCAGAATTACTTCAGAATGTATAACAAACTATCCGGAATGACAGGTACGGCCGACACTGAGGCGACCGAATTCAAGAAAATTTATGATCTTGACGTCATGGTGATCCCCACCAACATGCCCATGATCCGAAAAGATTTCTCGGATGTGATCTATAAAACCCGAAGAGAGAAATTCGATGCCGTGCTGGATGAAATTGTCGACTTGCACACCAAGGGGCAACCGGTTTTGGTGGGCACGATCTCGATAGATGTTTCCGAAAACCTCAGTAAAAAACTTAAAAAACGGGGCATTCAACATTCGGTTCTCAATGCAAAGAACCATGAGAAAGAGGCCGAAATCATTGCCCAGGCCGGCCAAAAAGGATCCGTGACGATTTCAACCAATATGGCGGGTCGGGGAACGGATATTGTGCTTGGAGAAGGCGTGACCAATTTGGGTGGTCTTCATATCCTTGGAACCGAGCGGCATGAAAGCCGCCGGATCGATAATCAACTGCGCGGGCGGTCCGGCCGGCAGGGAGATCCAGGTTCCTCCCGGTTCTTCCTGGCTCTTGAAGATGATTTGCTGAGGATATTCGGCGGTGAACGCATCACCGGGATTATGGAAAAGTTGGGTATGCAGGAGGGCGAGCCGATTGAGCATAATATGATCAGCCGGGCGATAGAGAATGCCCAGTCCAGGGTAGAAGGGCACAATTTTGAAATTCGTAAACAACTGCTCGAATACGATGATGTCATGAATCAGCAGCGCGAGGTGATCTACCGGCAACGCCGAGAAGCCCTGGCTGGCAAGAGCCTGAAAAATTCGATTTTGGAAATGATTCGAGAAAAAGCTGAAGGGACTGCCGACGTCTTTGCCGGAGAAAAAGCTCATCCTGAAGATTGGGATTTGAAAGAATTAAATGACGCCGTTTACAAGCAGTTTAATTTTCGTTTGAATTCTCTTGACCCGCAAGCCTTGGATGGGCTTAATCGAGACGGTCTCGCAGAATTGATATATGAAGAAACCTGCCGTGTCTATGAAGAACGTGAGACGGCGATTGGTGCTGATGAATTCAGAGAATTGGAACGGGTGATCGTACTCCAAACCGTCGACAACCTTTGGAAGGACCATTTGCTTTCGATGGATCATCTCAAAGAGGGTATTGGTCTGCGTGGGTATGCCCAGCAAAATCCCTTGATTGTGTACAAAAAAGAAGGCTATGAGATGTTTCAGGACATGATCCAGCGGATTCAGGAGGAGACACTGGGGATCCTGTTTAGAGTTCAAATTGCCGAGCCTGAAAAGATAGAAGACATGCGCAAACCCCGACAACAGCAAATGGTTTTTTCAGGCGGAGAGGGGCCGGAACGGAAAAAGCCCGTCAAACGTGAAGCTAAAAAGATCGGTCGTAACGCGCCTTGTCCCTGCGGCAGCGGAAAAAAATATAAGAAGTGTTGCGGCAGGTAGGCATCCCAAAATAACAAAAATTCATTTGGTGCCCTTTACAAGAGGGAAAACAAGTGATTATTATAAACTCATCCTTCGATGGATGAGGACGTCCCAGACGAGTTAATTGAAGAAGGCCTTATCGATATATCGTTGGAGTTGGTTCTAATGGGTCAGCATCATCCGGACTTTGATGAACAAGTCAGTTCAGAGACCAGCATTGAGGTCAAAGAACCACCGTTGTATAAAGTGTTGCTTCTAAATGATGATTACACGACGATGGAGTTTGTCGTTGAGGTGCTTAGGTATGTATTTCATAAGACCTCGCAAGAAGCTACCCGGATCATGCTGAGTGTTCATCGAGAAGGTGTAGGGATTTGCGGGCTCTATCCTTTTGAAGTCGCTGAAACCAAAGTGGATGCCGTGGAGGCGTTAGCACGCGAAAATGGTTTTCCTCTAAAATGCGTTATGGAAAGAGAGTAAATTATGATCAGCAAAGAACTTAGCGCCACCCTTGGCTTTGCTGTCAGAGAGGCTAAGAAAAGACGCCATGAATATGTCAGCATCGAGCACATTCTCTTTGCGATATTGTATGATCCTACCGGAATGGAGATTATTGAAAACTGCGGAGGCAACGTTGAAAATCTGATATCTGCTCTTGAAAACTTTTTCGAGGAAAAAATCGAACGAATTCCTGACGGCAACGAATATGTGCTTCAGCAGACCATCGGGTTTCAGCGAGTCATTCAACGCGCGGTGAATCACGCCCGTTCGGCCGAAAAACAGGAAGTCACGGTTAGTGATATTCTTGCGTCCATTTTTCTGGAAAAAGATTCCCACGCCGAATATTTTCTGGGCGCGGAAGGCGTCACCCGCCTGGATGTGCTTAACTACATTTCACACAGCATGTCCAAAATGCCCTTTGAGGACAGCCCTGGTAGTCTGACTAAATCCAACAAAGAGGAGCGCAAGAAAAAAGGCAACCCGCTGGAACTCTTCACCACCAACCTAATCAAACTGGCGAGAGAGGACAAACTGGACCCCCTGATCGGACGCAACATCGAAATGGAACGTACCATGCAGGTGCTCTGCCGCCGTCGGAAAAACAATCCGGTTTTTGTGGGTGATCCGGGTGTCGGGAAAACCGCCATGGCAGAGGGATTAGCCCAGAAAATTCAGAAAGGCAATATCCCGGATCTTTTGAAAGACGTCGAAATATTTGCACTCGATCTAGGCGGTATGCTGGCGGGAACCAAATTTCGGGGTGACTTTGAGCAGCGCCTCAAAGGGGTTATTGCCGAGTTGAAAAAGAAGCCCAAAGCCATTTTGTTCATCGATGAAATTCATACGATTGTGGGTGCCGGGGCTACGAGCAGCGGATCGATGGATGCGTCCAATATACTCAAACCGGTTCTGACCAGCGGCGAAATCCGCTGTATCGGATCCTCTACCTTCGAGGAATTCAAAAACCATTTTGAAAAAGATCGGGCCCTGTCACGTCGCTTTGAAAAAATCGAAATTTTCGAACCCCCGATCCACGAAACCATTCAGATTTTAAAAGGACTGCGATCCCGATATGAAGAACATCACGGCATTGTTTACACTGACCCGGCTTTGAAAGCGGCTGCTGAGCTTTCCGCCAAATTTCTGAATGATCGTTTTTTACCTGACAAAGCCATCGACGTGATTGATGAAGCCGGAGCCTTTGTTCGACTTTCCGGAGCTGCTAATCGCAAAAAAATCAATCCCGCAGACATTGAAAAGATCGTGGCCAAAATGGCCCGGATCCCGACCCAGAGTGTATCCACATCGGATCGGACCAAATTGGAAAACCTTGAAGATGGTCTTAAGCGGGTTGTTTTTGGCCAGGATGATGCCATTTCGGCTCTGGTCACATCCATCAAGCGCTCGCGTGCCGGTTTGGGAACACCTGCCAGACCGGTAGGTTGTTTTTTGTTTACGGGACCGACCGGTGTGGGCAAGACCGAGGTATCCCGACAGATGGCGGCGATTCTGGGGGTGGAGTTCATCCGGTTTGATATGAGCGAATACATGGAAAAGCACACCGTCGCCCGTCTCATCGGTGCACCTCCCGGTTACATCGGTTTTGATCAGGGCGGGCTTCTTACCGACGCCATCCGTAAACACCCGCATTCGGTTTTGTTGATGGATGAAATTGAAAAGGCTCACCCAGATCTTTTTAATATATTGCTTCAGGTAATGGATCATGCCACTTTGACCGACAATAACGGCAAGAAAGCGGATTTCCGGAATGTCATTTTAATGATGACATCCAATGCCGGTTCGCGTGAAATGAGCCAACAATCCATTGGTTTTGGTGATGTACGCAAAGACGCGGCATCCAAAGGCTTGAAAGCCATTGAAAAAATGTTCAGCCCCGAATTTCGGAACCGCCTGGATGAGATTGTCACCTTTAATTCTCTCAACCTCGAAATTATGGAAAAGGTGGTCGACAAGTTTATGGCGGAGCTTAACGGGCAGCTGGCGGTCAAAAAGATAAAATTGACAATTGCACCGCAGGTGCGAACCTGGCTCGCAGAAAAAGGCTACGATCCAACATACGGAGCACGACCCTTAGCCCGGTTGATTCAAACCGAAATTAAGGACGCCTTATCGGATCAGATTCTATTCGGCCGACTTCATAAAGGTGGTGTCGTGTCCGTTGACCTTAAAGAGGATAAACTGGTCTTCAATTATGGTTAAGCTGATAATTGAAGATTTGTGAATCCAGGTTGTGTCGCACCGGGGCGAGCCGCATTCCGCAATAAAATGCCCGTTTATCAACTATCTGAAGATCTTTTATTTCCCTCTCCCCACCTGGCAACCAAAGAAGGTCTTCTGGCGGTCGGTGGAGATCTCAGCCGTAAACGCCTCCTGCTGGCCTACAGTCTAGGCATATTCCCCTGGTACTCCGACGGTGAGCCGATTTTGTGGTGGTCGCCGGACCCGCGTCTGGTGTTGTATCCGAATAAGATGCGTGTGTCCAAATCACTAAAAAAAACAATTCGGAGAGAAATTTTTCATGTTACCATGGATCAAGCTTTCGACCAAGTCATCACAGAGTGCGCTGCGGTGCGGTTGGAATCCAATCGAGGTACGTGGATTGTTGACGACATGATACGCGCCTACTGCAACCTGCATGAGTCCGGATTTGCTCATTCTGTTGAGACGTGGTCGCAGGGCCGGCTAGCCGGTGGGTTGTACGGGGTATCTCTAGGCAAATGTTTTTTCGGGGAATCCATGTTTACCCGGGTAACCGATGCGTCAAAAGTAGCTTTCGTTACCCTTGGCCGCTATCTAAAGGCACTCCAGTTTGCGTTTATTGACTGTCAAATTGCCACGGCGCACTTGAAGCGTTTTGGTGCCAAGGAAATACCGCGCGCGCGGTATTTAAAGGAATTAAAAAACGCCCTGGCTGCACCCACGTTGAGAGGCTGTTGGTCATTCAATTAAAAAAAAACAGCCATCTGCTTGATTCCCGCCTTATTCGACATCAATCGGTTATACCAATGACGGCTTGACATCGTGTGGGGTTGATGTTTAGAAATGACAGCTTGGACGAAGTCGTTTGTAGAACAAGGAGGAATTCTCAGAATGCAAAAAGGATGTCTATTTTGTCAAATCGCCGGTGGAGAAACATCGACCGAAATGTTGTTTGAGAACGAGACCCTCGTCGTTTTTAAAGATATTAACCCTCACGCACCTGTTCATCTTTTAATCGTGCCCAAAAAACACATTCGAAGTATCAATGATCTCACGCAAGACGAAAGCCCCATATTATCGGAAATGGTCATGACCGCCAAAGTGATGGCCAAGCAATTTTCAGTCAACAAATCCGGATATCGCCTTTTCGTCAATGTCGAGCGCGGTGGAGGTCAGGTGATTTTTCACTTGCATATGCATCTTATCGGTGGCTGGAAGTAGGTTGCGTCCAGAGTTGGAAATTTCTTGGTAAAACAGCATGTTCCCCGGGTTTTAGGCGTCAAGATACCTAACCTACGCTTCTCAGGAGGCTAATAGTGCATGGATTCAGATCTCGCAGGAGTGCCCGGTGGCATTTATATCCACATTCCATTCTGCAGGCGAAAGTGCCGGTATTGTGATTTTTATTCCACTACCGATCTTTCACTGAAAAGCGCTTTCTTGAATGCCCTGGAGCGTGAAATCAAGATGACCGATTCCCGGTCGCTGAAATTCGACAGTCTTTATATCGGCGGTGGTACACCAACGGTTCTGGATGCCGACGATATTTACCGAATTATTGAGACTGTCGGCCGCTACTTTAATGTTCTACCGGGTGCTGAACTGACGTTGGAAGTCAATCCGGGAACAGTAACCCTTGACGAATTCAGATTCTACAAGAAGGGCGGCATCAACCGTCTAAGCATCGGAGTTCAATCGTTCAATGATAGCCACCTTCAATTTCTCGGCAGGATCCACACGGCATCCGAAGCGGTTGATTGCGTGCTGCGGGCGCGACAAGCCGGTTTTGATAATGTCGGACTTGATTTGATTTACGGGCTACCTGGGCAGGATTTGACCGCTTGGCGTGGTGATTTAATCCAGGCGGTTAACCTGGCACCCGAGCATCTCTCATGTTACATGCTTGCGTGCGAAGGCGGGACTCCCTTGGCGCAGGATGTGAGAAATGGGAGTGTGCATATGCCACCCGATGATCTTCTTTGTGACTTGCTCGGCCTCACGGCAGGATTTTTAACTGCAAACGGGTTCTCACACTATGAAATCTCAAACTTTGCCCGCAAAACTGAAGATGAATCCAAGCCGGTAGCTTCCAGGCACAACCAAAAATATTGGTCCTTTGCGCCGTATATCGGTCTTGGCCCTGCAGCCCATTCTTTCATCGAGCCTATGCGCTACTGGAACACCTCCGATATCAATACCTACATCAGTGAAACCGAAGCCGGCCGTTTGCCTTTAGCAGAAAAGGAAACGTTGACCACCGAGCAACTCATCATAGAAAGCGTATATTTAGGACTGCGTCAGATATCTGGCATTGACCTGCTATGGTTTAACCACAGATTTGGGTTAGATTTTCATTCAATCTTTAAGCAAGTCATTGAAGAATTAACCACAGAAGGCTTGATAACTATTTCCGACACTCACTGTTCTCTTTCTCATAGAGGCTTGGCGATGCTTGACAGCGTTGCCGCTATGTTTACCGATCAGGAATTAGGTGCGTTATCCTCTTAGATGATACGCGATAGAAGAGTCGTTGAGATGTGGATTCATTAGGAAACTGAACTCAATTGACCGAAAACGCTCAATGCACGTTGTTAGTTGTTTGTCGTTTGTTGCGGTACCGGGATGCTTGCCATTTACCTTTTGTATCTCCTCACCTCAGAGATTGTGTAATCGACGTCATCCTTTGTGACAATGAAAAGCACCAAAAGGGAGGTTTCATTTGAGTTTTCTTTCGTGCTTTCGTGACTCGGATTTACCCTTTGCGCAGTTTGCGTACATCCCCCACCCGCAGTGTCACATTTTTCGAGTCAAAATATTCGATTAAGGGGATAACATATTTGCGGGAAGCGCCGGTTAATTCTTTAAATTGAGGAGTCGTGATTTCACCATGGGATTCCAAAAATGTCACCAAACGGTTTTTCAAATCAGCCACTGCGTCCGCGTGAAAGTATAGATCATCTTTGGTTTTTATAATGCGTCCTTCCTCAACCAGGTGCATGAGAACATCTTTAGTGCGGCCGGCATCAACCTTCAGAGATTTTGATATTTCTCTGAAATAGGGGGGTTGCAGGCCGCTCTTTTGATAGCTATCGATAATTTTGTCACGAATATCCGCCTGATCCCGACCCAATAAGACCCTGTGGTCTTTCAGACGAACCGTGTTTTCTTCCTGAACAATTTCCCGGTTGTTGATCATCTGGTTAAGCACTTGATTAAAGAGTTTTGAGTCGGTAAGTTGCGGAAACTTAGATTTGAGCTCTTCTTTGGGCATACCGGCTTTTAATGGATTGGCCGCATGATACGCACCGAGGTGCTCAAGCGTATACTTCTTAATTTCGTCAAACGAACGCTGATGAATGTAAATGCGATGCTCTTTGTCGGATTGAAAAATTGTTTTTTTAGACAATAGATTCTGCAATAACTTATCCAGCTGCTTGTCCGTCAAGTTCGTCATGATTTTCAGATGCGAAAATGAAACGCCGCGATATCCCGACTGCTCAATATGATACCTGATAATCGATTCATCATCGTCATCGACGAGACTTCGCAAACCTTTGACGACCTCCGGTTTCAAGCGCTTGTGTTTGTGCGGTATTGGATTTAATACCTGCCCGCCGCCGATGGTTCGGACGGGTGAATAACTGCGGACCACAAAACGATCACCCTTTACGATCGCCACCGCAGAATCAAGTCGCAGTTGTGCCACAGCAGTCTGCCCGGGACTCAGCTCTTGCTGGTCGAGTAATACCAAATGACCCAGGACTTCACTGGTTCCGGTGTGAAACCTGACCACGGTTCTGTTTTTGAGAGGCTTTTTATTGCTGGCAAGGTAGTGAAAATTGACATCCGCCATATAGCTGGTGATAAGTGCACCCGGACGGGATAAGACTTCACCGCGTTGAACCGCGGACCTGTCCAGGCCTTGGAAATTAATCGCCGTTCGCATACCGGCGCGTGCCTCATTGGCGCTTTGATTGTGAACCTGAATTCCGCGAACTTTGGAGGTTATACCGGATGGGTACACCATAATCGTGTCGCCTACCTTTACCTCACCGGAGATCAGTGTTCCGGTAATGACGGTACCGAAGCCTTTCATGGTGAACACACGATCAATCGGTAAACGAAACAGCGTGGAGGGCAACCGTTCCGGAAGGTTTCGGGCGATCTCATCAAGGGCAGCGATAAACTCGGGTATTCCTTGGCCAGATGCAGATGACACGGGAATAATAGGTGAATTTTCCAAGAATGTTCCCTGACTGAATTCTCGGATATCTTCCAGCGCCAATTCCAACCACTCATCATCTACCAAATCGATTTTGGTCATGACCACTATACCGTGTTGGACACCCAGCAGCGAGCAGATTTCCATATGCTCTCTTGTCTGCGGCATTACACCCTCATCGGCTGCGATGACCATGGCGACGATATCGATTCCGGTTGCGCCGGCGACCATGTTTTTAACAAATTTTTCATGACCGGGAACATCGACAATTCCAAGATGCTCTCCGCTCGGCAGATCTAACGAGGCAAACCCAAGTTCAATGGTAATACCGCGTTCTTTTTCTTCTTTTAAGCGATCGGTATCGATACCCGTAACCGCCCTGATAAGACTGGTTTTGCCGTGATCGATGTGGCCGGCAGTACCGAGAATGATCTGTTTCACGTAAAATGCTCCTGTTTAAATTTCATATTTAGGACACGGATTTTCACAGATGTTCACGGATTTTTTGAAAGCTGGTATTATACTATCACAAGCAAAAATATAGTTGAGTAATCCATGTTCACCTACCCGCTATCGCGAGCCGCTTTGGCGAGGCGGGCGGGTCCGTGTCTCTATCTCCTCATAAAGAGAATGCCAGACCGATAGCATAACCGAAATGAATCCTGCCATAGAACATCCGCGTAATGACGACAGCCAAACCGACACCGATGAGTGCTCTAATAATAAAGATCTGGAATTGGTTCAATTTACTATCCTCTTTCATGCGGAATCTTGAATAATTATATGAGATTCAAACAACCGTCAATACCCAGTTTCTTCTTGATATCTGCAGTCCAATTTGTTATCTAATTATACTTTAATACAAACGCGGTTTGGTGACTGCGTATTTTATCCACCTTCCGCATTCAGAATTCCGACTTCAAATCATGGTGGGTGTAGCTCAGGTGGTAGAGCACCGGGTTGTGGCCCCGGTTGTCGTGGGTTCAAGTCCCATCACTCACCCCATAAATAAATATTGGAAATTGAAAGCGACCAATTTCCAATATTTTCATTATGCGCCCGTAGCTCAGCTGGATAGAGCGCCGGACTTCGAATCCGTAGG